>OLPU01000906.1_pt1 | contig 24179 bp, 24 predicted proteins | sample 1673111 | NCBI WGS metagenome assembly OLPU01 (sample SAMEA3136755, study PRJEB25190) | human gut metagenome | reverse complement strand
CCTGCGCAATCATCTCTTTGCGCGCCCAGACAGCGAATTTCTGAATGGCGTTTTTGTTCATGGGGGACTCCTCCTTTTTCTGATTGGTCAATGGAAAATTTCTATAGAAAACCGCTCCCGCTCAAAACGGCGAGCGGTTTTCTGCGTCTGGCATTGCTTAACGGGTTGTGATTTTCGCAAGCACGCTGGACAATGGCTTGATATTTTGCTGAACGCCAGCGTCGCGATCGATTTTCACGCCGTCTTCTGCCAGCTTGGCAATTTTTTCTGCGTAAACGTTGAGGGCGGACTGGCGATCTTCAAGATGTTTCTTTTCTTTATTCAGTGCTTTTTGTTCATTTTTATCTGCTTTAGGTAAAGCTTTTTCGATTTTTTGCAAGGCTTTCTGTTCCTGTTTCTGCTCACGTTCAATGGCTTTGGCGATGTTCTTGAAGGTGTTTTTGGTGTGGTAGCGCTGCATGTAAATCAGGGCTTTGAATTCGGCCTTCTTTGTTCCTTCAAAAAGCCAGTAGCATGGTGCGCCTTTGAACTGGGTGCAGTGATCAAGATAGAATTCTTCTGCAAAATAGGTGCGGACGATGGTGCGCGCGTCGCCTTCACCGCCGAGGGCGTCGGCAATAAATTGCAGGCTGTCTTCGAGATGCGCTTCACTATAAACACAGCTGAGCCAATGCTCAAAGTTGTTCATGAGATCGTTCTTGTCGTTGGTTGGCTGGTTGTGGATGACGAGCACATTGTCGGCTTTTGCTGCGATGGTTGTGTAGCGATCTTTTTTGAACTGACCACCGGCAAAGACGATGCCGGGTTCATCGAGAGAATAACGACCAAATAAGCAGCCGACGGCGTGGGAAAGGAGCGAAACGACGGCATCGCGTTTTGTGCGTATATAGTCGCTTTCTGCCATGCTTTCCGGAATATCCGCTGTGGTATCAAAAATGCGATAGACGGAAACGTCGCGCTCTTCTACTGTTGGCGTGAGCATATCTTCGAGCTGGTAATTTTTGATGTAAAGATCGTTGATGGTTTCTTCTGTTTCCTTGAGTTCGAAGAAGCGTTCTTCACAAGCTTGCTGCCACTTTCTGTAGGCGTCCTCGATTGTCTGGGGTTGCGCCAGATCGACCATTGGATGCCCGGAGTAATCCCAGGAAAGTTCCGATTCATCCCAATCTGCTCGCGAAAGCGCGATGGCTGTTTCTGCATGCTGGATCATGGTGTTACGCCAAGTCTCTCGCGCTTCAGTGTCATCGCCAAAGCCAATCGGCTCACCGACAGGAAGTCTGGAAACGTTGTCTGGGCTGTAACGCGCTTCTTCACTTTCTTTTGACCAAAGATCAAGCAATATGCTGGCTACGCAGCTGTTGGAAAAAGCAGCGGCGAGCATGAGAGAAGTATGGGATTGGTCAAAGTCCCAATCTGAGGCCAAAAAGGATGTACCAATTCCATACTCTTTGTGAAGAGAAGGAATGTATCTAAATGAGATATTACCCGCGGATAAAACCTTCCAATGTAAGCCTTCTCTGAACGATGCGCTATATCCACCACCTTCGCTCGGCCATACTGCTACTAAACAATCATTACCGTACCATTTTCTAAACGATCCACTCTTTTTTTCGAGGGATGGTATCCATAGCTTGCTTGTCGCCCAGATTGGATCATAGTAATCTGATCGAACGGCATCTGTTATGATCCACTTTCTATTCATTTCAAACCAGTAGTGTTCTCCTTTCATCGGAGTTGTAAGCAAGAAACTACTATCAAGTTGGTCCGAATATCCCAGTGTTGATGTAAATGCATCCGAGCACTTCATAAGTATATCAAGCACCTTACCATCTTTTTCTTTATCCGGTTCAAGGGTTGCCACCAGTTGATGCGAAGTATTTGTCAAAAATTGTGCGGCTTCTTCTCCAATAAATTTATTCACGCACACTTGTATAGAGCGATAGCCATCCGGTTCTGTTGACAAATGCGGCACTTTTCTACTTATCCAGAGCAAGTTATTCACATGCCCTTCATAAGTATACGCCTCATCCACAAGTTCCACACAGCTATAGACAACACTGTCTGTATAGATTTTATAGCGCAATGGACTCTCCAGGGGTTTCTCGAGCCAACTGGTAGATGCATGACCCGTTGTCCCTTCAGGTTTCAAATAATGTGTTAGGATTCTATAATACAAAAATTGAGAGTTTATTTTTTTATGCTTTTTCTCATAGTAGTAATGTGATCCTAAATAAGGCTCTAGGCGAAAAACACCTGGTATACTATCATAACGATAATTTCCATAAGCTAATCCGGATCTGTTTTGTGTTCCTTCGCTGATGACAACATCATATTGGCGTGTCATCAGATCAAGCATTTGTATGATAGGGAGCACGTGCTGATGAACGAGTTTTGGGAAATACCCACCTTTTGCCTGAGCCTGATCGATGCACTCATAAAGCAACGCGATCGTTGTGCGCAAATCCTCCACTTTAGCCTCTTCTTCAATTTTGAAAAACGGCCCATACTCTCTAAGCTGACTGAAAAACATAAAAATGGCTTCACCATTAACTGATCGAAACGTTTCACGCAGATCCAGGCAAGCTGCGAATCCACATGAATTCTGATCAATGGTTGTCTGATACCACGCAAGTTTCATTGAATCCATCAATTCTTTCGCATCGTCGTAGGCGTATTCATAGATTTGCGGCCGAATACCTGTGGAGAAAATCTCTGGATCATAGGCCCGCGCTTTCATCATCAAGGCGAAGCACGCCATCTGCACGGCTCTTTGTGATACATCCAGTCCAAAGAGATTGTTTTCCAGAATGCTGCGCGCTGCATCACTCGGTGCAACGTCACAGCTTTCATAAATGTCCATCAAAACATCAAAAGCGCATAGCAACGTCCGTCCAGCGCAGGCGCAGGGATCAAAGACCGTCAACGAAGTAAGCGCAGCAATTTTGTCTGGTGCAGCTGTGATGGTGGCGCGGATCCGCTTTTCCTGCTGCGCTTCCTCAAGATAGTACGCCCATTTTCTTTGCAGTTCCTTGTCCGGGTAAGCATCCAACCATTTGTGTCCAATGGCATTCTCTGCTAAATAACACACTGACCAATCTGGTATAAAATTTGAATCGAAAATACCATTATTATTTTCATAAAATGCTTCCCAATCAATAAGCTGTAACAGAATCGATGGATCTTTCCACACTTCATCCGGAAGGGCGTTTACCAAGGTTTCTAAAGCTTAACTATTTAAAAGGTCGTCCGGCAATAACAACTCAAAAATGTCATTTTCTTCTTCGAAAAGCATTGGCAAGGCGCTGTGAAGCGCTCGACATTGCACAAGAAAGAGATAACGATACAGCCGGTCTTTATTTTGACGATAAGTTTCCACCATATCATGATCCAGACCAGGAAGATCCAGTCGATCGACCTTTTCCAAAATTTCTGGCTCAAATTTTCCATGTACATTCGAAAAGATGCGGACTCCGGACGGCAAATAGTTATTCGCTTCCATAAAACGTAAGGCCACAAAACGCTGAAGCCAAAGTCTTGCTACATCCGAGCGGACATCAAATTTAGGTTTCGAACGATATCTTTCCCATTCAAAATACAAGCGACGTGTATGAACCTCTTCTTTTAAAATACAATCTTCCGTGTTCAAGCCAAGGTCGTCAATTTTCTCCTTTATCTGATCTTTAAGTTCACGATAAATACGCTCGATTATTGCCTGTAGTTTTTCCTGCTCCATGATGCTCCTCCTTTATCCAATCTGCACGCCGTCTCCCCGGTCGATGGTCTGATAGAGTGCGGCGCGGATACTTTCGACGTAGACGTTAATGATTTTTGATGGGTGTGGTGTTTCTTCTACGCGATCACTGCTACCTGTTGAAACCTGCGGCACTGCGACGATTGCGATGATGCGTTGATAATACTCATCTTTCATGCGCTAAATCTGGATTAGCGTAGGGTCAGGCTCAAGAAGCGACGAAGATTTTTCTATAAGACCGCGCTTAAGAATGCTTAAAAATAAAGTAGCCTTTTGCGTCGGTTAAGATATTGCTGTCATAACTGCTGCACACCTTCTTCGCATGGTCTATAGAAAACCGCTCCCGCTCAAAAACGGAGAGCAGTTTTCTGTGTTTGACCACTCTGCACGGAACACTACTACGTAATTAGCGTAATGGGAAACTGATGATAAACTTGGTGCCGATTCCACTCCTCGATGCTAAGTACTTCAAGTGAATCGATTAGCTTGTTTTCTATTTCCGGTAATTTTTGTAATTTGAACGGCAATCTCTTTACTAATCTGTTGCGTATTTCTCCGCGCATGACACTGTCACTATGCGGATATTCTAAAATGTACACGTATTTCACAGGTTTGATCTTATTTTGACCTGTTAAATAAATATATGAATCGTAAAATTTCCGAATAATGTTATTCAATTTTTTATCCTGGAAAGGGTTAAATGGTTTTCGGTAATTCTCATGACTAACGGATTCTGGAATGCTCGCATTTTTGTATTCCAGGAAAATGATTTCGTTTGGAAGTTCAGCTATAAAATCCACATCGCTCAAATCTGATAATCCGCACTCATGAAAAATTTCATTAAGCCGGTCTGTTGCCCAGGTGGCTTGGCTGAAGTCAAATTGATAGTGGTTATTTTCTTCAATAAAAATGAATGGTTTACTCATTGTCACTCACCAGATCCACATAGACTTCTCCCAGTAATTGATCAAAGGCATTCATAATTGCGTTATTTTCCAGGTCTGAAAAATATTTACTTTTACTGCACTGTACCTGATTCTGTTCACCGTAGAAAGAGTAGAACATGACTTGATCCTGCTGTTGTGCACGAATCTCGACATATTTTGCAAAAATGTAATCGTGAGTTGCAACAAAGACCTGCACACCGTGGCGTTGCAATTCAAAGAGCAGGTCGACAATGGTTGGGATGTGTTCGGGATTTACGTTGGCTTCTGGTTCATCCCAGAAAAGTACAGAACCGTTTTCCAGCGTACCATTTTTCGCAAGCTGCCAGATAAGCGCAATTTTGCGAATGCCTTCAGCTACGAGATTGAATTCTAGCTTAGAGTTTCCTTTTTTTAAATAAAATTCATCTTTTTTTGCATCAAAGTACACCTTGCCATCAATTACTTTTTCAATCTGATCCAGTAATTTTTGTTTCGATGTTGGATTTTTTCCCGCAGAGATATCAATCTTTGCGGCATTAATCACGTCCAGATACGTGTCATCAAATGAAACATTGTTCATCTCAACAGCAGCGTTGAGATTATATGAGTGCGAAAGAATTTCTTTCGCTGGAATAAAAATACTCGTTAAATCTTGAAACAACAGTTCCCATTTTTCTTCACCAATAATCTCTGCATCCCATTTTTTTGTTTTTTTATTAAATTTTACGGTAATGGTCCGTGTGTCGGTCGCGTTAATATCGGTGCCAGAAATTTTCACAGTGGCTTCATTGTAACCTTGTTTGCGCTGAATCAGTCTTGAAATCTTATAATCATCAGGGGTAAAACAGCGAACAATTTTCTGAGAAAATGAAACTTTTTTATCAGCAGCCTGACACGCACTATAAAGCAGCTTCATCAGATGCGTTTTCCCTTTTCCATTGCTGCCGACAAACACATTAATCCCGGAGCATAAATCCAGGTCGATTTTTTCAAAAACTGTAAAATTCTTCAGTGTAATATTTTGTAAAGGCATGTAATCATCTCCTTACGAGATAGTAAATATAATTTCACCCAATCTGCACGCCGTCTCCTTGGTCAATGGCCTGATAGAGTGCGGCGCGGATGCTTTCGACGTAGACGTCAATATCTTCGCGGCTGTTCAGGCGTTTGACGCGGCAGAGTTCTGCGCGGGAGACGTTGATGATTTTTGGTGGGTGTGACGGCTCTTCTGCCACCTGGTCGTCGCCAGTTTTGACTGACGGCGTGGTGACCGCTGCTGTAATGTGTTGATAATAGGCGTCTTTTTTGCTTTGGATCTGGGTCAGTACGGCGTCAAGCTCCATGAGAGAAGAAGATTTTTCTGCCATGCTATGCTTGAGAAAATAATAGCTTTTGGCGTCCTTGAGGATTTTTTCGTCGTCACAGGCATTTTCCTTGGCGTAATGTAGCACGTCCTGCTCGCACTGCGCAATCTCAGTGAGTACCTGCACTTTTTTCTCAGCAAGCAGGGTGATGTGACCATTTTTCAACTGCTGCACAAGCGCTGGCAGCTCGCCGATGCGGCGGTATGGTTTTTCCATAGCGAGGATGGTGCTGATGGTTTCTAGCGCATCAGCCAATTCTGGCTCATTGGAAAGATAATCACGCTCTTTATCGAAATTCTGCAGAGTATCAGCGGCGCTGTCGAAGACGCTCTTCTGTGACGCGAAGAACTGTTCGAGGTCTTCGAGATCCTCGCTCAGATCGAGAAGATCGTCCTGGCGCTGCACCATGCGATTTAACAATGCGACGTTGTCGCCAGACTGACTGAGAATGTCTGTGGTCATATCGCGCGCCTGAGTGAGCAGATTTTTTTCTGGATAGGCATGGGCTATATACTGATCAAGCAGTTTCTGATAATGGTCGCGCTTTTGCTCAAAGGTGGATTTCACAAAAGCGACGAGATCGTCTTCGCCCTGAGGGATGTCCATAGCGTTCAGGTATTCGCGCAGGAATTCTGTGCTTTTGCGCATGAGTGCTTCAGATGGCGCGACGCGGCGCGTAATGATGGCTTTATCTGTTTCGCTGCGTTTGCGTAGAAGATCAACGAGGCGGTGTTCTTCTTTCGCTACGTTTGCACCGCCGTACTTGATGGTGACTTTGTTCTGAGCAATGAGGCGCGCAACAAGGGCGGCGATGTCGATTTCTCGCCAGCCAAACGGTTCTTTCTGATAGCGATGCTGCACGTCACTCATAGAAACGGTACGCATGCTGCTGGCCTGTAGCTCGAGCCACTGGCTGATTTCGTTCATGGCTTCGGTATTATGTGCATGGCTGGCAAAAAGGCCCGGCGTATCGGCGCTGCCGTTGAGAATAGCAAGAATATCGGCGTCGCTTTCGGCAAACTGATCAATGAGCTGGAGTTTACTGTAAACGCTCTCAATGAGATACTTCATGGCGGCGTCGAGTTTCTCTTTAGCATTGGTCTGTTTGAGATCGATGCGTTCCCCATGGACGAAAAATGTGCCTTCGGCGATGGATTTTTCGATATAGGTTTTGGCACGCGCCTGCAAATTGCGCGCTTCTCTTTGCCGCGAATGGATAATTGTCTGAGCGGTTTCCGGCAATTGGGAAATGTTTTTCGTGCGGGTATATTTATCGATCTGCTTGGCCTGCTCGAGTTCTTCATAATATGGGTAAGCATCGGAAAGAACGACGATGACTTCGTTGTTGGCCTGAGATTCGAGAATCAATTGTTGATCGCTGGCTTTGTGAAGATCGCCTGCTACGGTTACAATTCGCAAACGAACGGCGCCGCTGACGCTGCCATGCAGGGTATCGTCGATGTATTTATCGTAATCAAAGCTGTATTTTCCGAGGCTGAATCGCTTTGCAGGATAAATATCTTCAAACACGGTGTCGGCGATGCTTTTGTTGATTTGGGCCATGTCTACGGCTGTGTGGCGAATTTCGTTGGCGATGTCCTGTTCTTCATCCGTGAGGAAAGCATAGGTATCGCCGCTGCGGGAGATGTAATTCTGGCTGAGCAAGCGCTCTAGGGACTCGGTGACGGAATGGCGCAAAGCAATTTTGTCGACGCGAACGTCATCGATCATAAGGATGGCAATGTTGTCGATGTTTGCTTTGATGTCGTCGATGTAGCGAATGAGATAGAGCAATTTGAGCACGTTGACATCCTGCTCCTGGAGGCCATCACCGTTATCTGCTGCTGTCTGCGCACGATCGATAACGCGGCGAATGGCGCTTTCGAGGAAGGTGTGGACGGTATCGTAAAACAGATAGAACGGCACGAGACTGTGTTCGTCTTTTTCCTTGATTTTCTGCGCTGCTTCCTGGAATCCGCTGAGCATGGAGCGTTCACCACCGGAGAGGTGTTTACCGGAGTTGCCATGCTTGCGAATCTCGGCAAGCACTTTCTGGATAATGATGAACTGATAAGGCACGAACGGATAGGTGGCGACGAATTCGCTGCTGGAGCTGAAGCCTTTGATATCCAGCACTGGATTGTTGAATGTGTAGAGATTTTTCAGGATGGCATGGTCTTTGTCGTAATCAAGCTCAAGGAGCTGTTCTGCTTCATCGGTTTTGGCGAGCACGCGCTTCTGAATAACTTCATCAACGGAAGACGACGAGAGGCTGAGACGGGTATTAAAGCGTCCCTGAATTTTTGAAAAGTCATCGCCAGTGATTTTGACAACGGAATCGATGGCTTCCTGGCTGGTAACCATAATCCACACTTTGCCGCGACACTGAGTGCCGATTTCTTCAACGAGGGACTGGAGATTGAGCATGAGATCGCCGTCATCGCCAATAAATTGGCCAACTTCATCGATCATAAAGAGCAGGCGGAAGTTTTTTCCTTTGCTGTCGACATATTCTTTGATCTCACGAACGAGTTGTTCGACGCTGAGTGCTCCGGAATCTTCGGTGTTAAACCAATTGCGTGCTGCTTCTTCGCTCATATCGAGCACATTTTGCAGTGTTTCGACGACATCGTCCTCAAAAAAGAGCGCAGAGTCGCGACTTTCTACCCAAGGCGCACCATTGATGGCTTCAAAGGTGGAGCGAAAATCGGCTGTTTTACCCTGTTTTTCTATAAATCGTTCTAGCTTGGCAATTTTCAGATCGTCGCCATAAAAGCCACAGTGGTTGTAGAACATTTTCGCAAAGGTGCGCAGGACAACGGTTTTGTCCTTCGGTGTTGGTGCAACGATATCGATGTTAAACAAAATTGATTCTGTCGGCACTGAGACGCATTTCATGGCATTTGCTGTCATCATCGGATCATCAAATTTATCTTTGAAATAATCGATTGCATGCTTGCCGCGCACTTCCTGATTCGAGAGCAGATAAGAAAGCATTTTCAGGAAATGAGACTTACCGCTGCCGAAGAAACCGGAAATCCAGACACCAATTTTATCGGTCGGTGTATCAATGGCTGCGGAATAATTGTCGAAGAATGTGTTAAAGTGACGGCGCAGTTCTTTGGTGATGATGTATTCGCTGAGTTCTTGCTCGAGGCTCTGTTCATCATTTTGAGAAACTTTGATAACACCGTTGATGTCGCGATTAATGTCTTTTTGAAACATATTTTCTATTTTCATGGATGTTTCCTCCGTTACAGCAAATTAAACGCACGATAATAATGTCCATCTAGAAATTCATCGAAGAGGCTTAGCGATTGTCCGTTGAATGATCCTGGATAAAACATGACAATAGGAATATCTGAAAACATGGCCTGCATGCTGTCGAGCATGCGATGGGAACGCATGAACGGATGAATTTTGCCAATGCCTGTCATGAAAAGCACGTCTTGTCCGCGCACATGTGGCGCATAATCCATGCGCTCGAGAAAAGCTTCCGGCGTTGCAACTTTCTGCAGCTGTTTGAGCAGATACTCTTTGCCACGTTTCTCTTCGACACCTGATGCTGCTTTCAGCACACGTTTGGATTCGAGCAATTCGAGGAAAATTTCATAAAGATCACGCTCGATAATCCGGAATGGCACGTTTGTTTCTTCTTTAATACGACGCACGTAGTCCTGCACAATCAGCTCATCTTTTGGATCATAGCAGAACACATGAATCCCTACTTCATTGCTGAGGCCCTTATTCTCCAGAAAATCCGGATCAGAAATACGCGCTTTGATACGATCAAGTTCTTCCAAAATCATATTGTCTCCCCCTATTCAAAACAATTAAATGCGCATAACGCGCTATCATCGCCGTTGGCCTTAATCCCCTGCCGCAACTCATCGTGGAGATAAACAGGTTTGAGCGTTGTGTCGCGGTGATTATCAAGGTAGCCAGTTTCAACGAGTATGCGCACGAGTACGCCCCTGATTTTTTTGATGGTACTCTCACTCCAGGTGGCAGCTTTCTCGTCGCGCGTCTGAAGCTCAGTCATAAAAACGTTCAGCTCTGGGCGCGTGAGTATCAAATCGAGGTTTCGATATTTTTCGCCGATGAAGTCGACCATAAAATCCCACACGAGGCGATTGTCTCGCATGATGGCGTAAAGGTTGATCTGTTTGGCGATCTCTGTCGGTGCTTCTGCGAGCTCACACACCAAGGTATCGTTTTCAAGTGCTCCAAGTCGACGATAGCAGGCACGTGCTATGCTTCTTACTTCACGTTCAGTGGGAAATTGAAAAAGATTTTGCGCAGTGATTGTTTGAATGGCGTCGTCAAGTGTCACGCCCTGCATAAAAAATCTGGCAGCAATACGAATCTCATAAAAAAGAAATTGCTCACGAGTCAACGCACCATTATATGTCATACTTCGCATTAATTACTGCTCCGTTTCTAAAAAAATTATTTGACTAATCGTCTATATGGTATATTCTCACTCATATATATTACCATGGAATACGATTTTTTTCCATCTACCGCGTGGTAAATTCGCTAAAGAACGGCATTTTTGCCACGCCACGACGCAATACAAAAACAAAAAGAACACGGCGCTTGTCCGTGTTCTTTTGCTTATCAATATGAGAAGAAATTGTAGAGGCCGTTGTACATTCCCTGTGCGAGCTTTTCCCAGTAGGCTTCGCTCTTGAGGAGGGCGAGGTCGTGGGCGTTGGAAAGGAAGCCGCATTCGATGAGGACGCATGGGACTTCGGTCTCGCGGATGACGGAGAAGTTGCCGTATTTGACATAGGCTGGTTCTCCGGTGGCGCCGTTCAAGGCCTGGTTCATTACGCTGGCAAATTCGTTGCGCATGTCAACCTGTGCGGAAGAGGTGAGGCGTGCGCTGTCGATGTATGCCCAGGTGCCGATGCCGCTGGCGGAGGATCCGGCACTGTCGCCGTGGATCTCGATGAAGGCGTCGGCGTTGTTGCTGTTGGCGATGACGGAACGCTCATAGAGCGACATGTTGATCGGATTTTCGTCTTCGCGGATCATGATGACGGTGGCGCCTGCTGCAACGAGCTTATCGCGCAGCTTCTGTGCGACGTAGGTGTTGAAATCGACTTCGTCGAAGCTTGGGTCGATGGTGCTGACTGCGCCGCGGTCGATGGCTCCACCTGTGCCGTAGACACCGTGACCGGCAGAAACGACGATGGTTTTCCCGGCAAGGCCGAGGGTGCCATTTTTATGCTTGGCAACGGCGGTGACTGTAAAGGTGCTACCGTTGATGTCGAGGCGGAAGTAGCCGCCCTGGGTGACGTTGGCGGTCATGCGCACGGCGTTGGAGCCGTAGTTTTCGACTTTGAAGCCGTTGAATGGCGCCATATTTTCTGCTGGCATCCAGGTGCCGCCGCTGATCTGTGCGCCGTCGATCTGCATGACGACCTGCTCGCCGTTGTTGGAAACGACGGATGCGGTGCCGCTGCCGATGTTAAAGGCGATGCTGGACTGGCCGGTGCCAGTGGTGCGGTTTGTGACGGTGAGGGTGCCGTTGGTGTCGCCGGTGGTTGTGCCCTGATTATCGCCGGGATCTGGATCTGGGGTCGGTGTGACTGGTGATCCGGAGTTTACGCCGGTGTAAAGGTGGGCGTAGTCGTTGGAGACGTAGGCACCTTCGCCGTTGGCGGTCTTGATCTTATACCATCCATTGGAAGCGACGTCGATGACTTCGAGGAAGGCGCCGTTCTGGACGGTACCGACGTTGGCATACTGGGTGCCTGGGCCGGAACGCAGGTTGAGAACGTAGCCGCTTCCGACGTCGACCTGTACGAGGATCTTGCCGGTGGCGGAGACATAAACGGTGTTGTTGGCCCAGAGTACGCCTGCGCCGAGGCCTTCGCTGATAACGCGGAGTGGCGCAAGAGTACGGCCGTTGACGATGGTGATCGGTACGTCGAGGCTCTGGGTGGTGCCGTTTAAGGTGTAGCTGTACTGTCCGGCAGTTAGGTACATGGTGTTGGAGCCTTTGGTGATGGTGACGGTGCGGGTGGCGTCGCTCCAGACGACGCTGGCATCGAGCATCTCACCGATGGCTCGCACTGGCACCATGGTTCTGCCGCTCATGATGGTTGGCGCCACGTCGGATGAAATGGTCTGTCCATCGACGATGATGGATGGCGCTGCCTCTGCGGGCTGGGCATCGAGCCCTGCCTGCGCGCCGAGGGTGGCGCAAACGGCGATGGCCAGTGTGACTATGAATTTTTTAATGGATAATTTCGTCATGTTTACTCCCTTTCATTGAAATTAGCCGATTTTCGGCCTGTATTATTATCCCACAAAATGGGTGCGGGTTCAACTGTGCAAAAGTTTCAATGTGCCTACAGTTTTTGTCTGAGGGCGAAAAAATCTCCGGCCCTGTGTTTGCAAGGTCGGAGATTTGTCATTTACTGAAAGGTTTCGCTTTCGATGAATTTGAGGAATTCCTCTGCTGCCTGGGTTTTGAATTTTTTCTTGTGATAGACGATGCGGAAGCGGCGCTTGAATTCGTCTTCCTTGATCTTGACCATGGCGAGATTGCCCATCTTGAGGTCGTCCTTGATGGCCCAGCGGGATACGATGGTGAAGCCGTAGCCGTTGCGCACGGCGCTTTTGATGGCGTTGGTGCTACCGAGGCGCATCATGACGTTGAGATTGTTTGGCGAAAATCCGGCGGCTTTGAGATGCTGCTCGATCTCGGCGCGGGTGCCGGAGCCTTTCTCGCGGGAAATGTATGGATACTGGTCGAGCTCAAAGATGGAGATGGATTCAAGCTTGCTCCACGGATGGTCGACGCTGGTGATGACGACGAGCTCATCATCGAGGAATGGGATGCTCTCGAGGTCTTTGTCGACGGGTGGCCCTTCGACGAGGCCGATGTCGAGGCTGGTGTCGTGGATGGCCATTTCGATCTCGTCGGAGTTGGCGACTTCAAGGCTCAGGGTAACTTTTGGATAATGCTTCTTGAAATTGCCGAGGATGTACGGCGCGATGTATTCACCGATGGTGATGCTGGCGCCGATGCGCAGTCGTCCAAGAATGGTGTTGTTGAGCTCCTGCATGTCTTTTTCCAGGCTGGCCTGCATGTCGCTCATTTCAGTGGCGTACTTATAGAGCAGTTCGCCTGCTTCAGTGAGGATGATGTTGCGGCTAACGCGGTCGAACAGACGGGTGCCATAGTGTTCTTCGAGCATCTGGATCTGGAAGCTGACGGCCGGTTGTGTGAGAAACAGTGCCTTAGCGGCCTTGGAAAAGCTTTTCTTTTCCACGACCATCAAAAACACACGAATACTATCATTTAACATGGACGTTCTCCCTCCTTAAAAATGCTCGTAGATTTCTTTTTCGGTGACTTCACCGAGATAGCGGATAAATTTGTTGCAGGCTTCAGACTCGAAATTGCCCTGGTTGAGGATGATGCTGAATGGGCGCTCGAGCTTGAGGTCTTTGATGTGCACGGTATGAGCGATGCCGGCCTGTTCAAGGTCGCGCACGGCCCAGCGGGACATGACAGCGACGCCAAGTCCGTTGATGATGGCGCTCTTGATGGAGGTGATGCTGCCGATCTCCATGATGACGTTGAGGTCTTCGACGTCAAATTCTGCATCGATGAGGGCTTGTTCAAAGACGAGGCGGCTGCCGGAGCCGGCTTCGCGGATGATGAACGGTTCACCCTTGAGCTCGGAGACGGAGATCTCCTGGGTGTTGGCCCAGCGATAATCCTTTGGCACGACGAGCACGAGCTCATCGCTCAGGATGTTCTGGAAGAAAAGCTCCTTGTGTCGAATCTCAGATTCGACGAGGCCGATGTCGAGATAACGGCCCATGACCTTTTCTTCGACGTGCTTGGTGTTGTAGATCTCGAGGGTGACATCTACGTCTGGATAATCTTCCTTGAATTTGCAGATGACATACGGCAGCACGTATTCACCAACGGTGCGGCTGGCGCCGATCATAAGCTGGCCCTTGACGTGGCCGGTGAGCTGCTGCATCTTGCGTTCGAGCTCGGACTGCAGGTCGTTCATGGAGAGGGCGTACTCGAGCAGGAGTTCGCCGGTCTCGGTGAGCTTGACATGTCGGTTGATGCGGTCAAAAAGCTTGGTCTGATAATACTGCTCGAGGGTCTGGATCTGGAAACTGATCGCGGGCTGAGTCAGGTTCAGCGCTTTTGCCGCTTTGGAAAAGTTTTTCTTATCCGCTACGGTGATAAAAACTTTTAAACTATCACTAAGCAAGTTGATTCCTCCTCTACTTCATCATTTGTATGCGTGTTACGGCTTTTCTAAATATCTCCGGGGGTCTGCCGACGGCCTGGATGGTCGCTCCTGTGATGGGGTGCGTGAATCTGAGTCGCAGTGCATGCAGGGCCTGCCCGCGAAAGCCGAAGATGTTTTTTCCTTCGCCATAGAGGTCGTCCCCGATGAGAGGATGACCGATGGACGCCATATGCACGCGGATCTGGTGCGTGCGTCCTGTTTCCAGGCGGAAGCGCATCAGGGCGTAGGCGTCGTTTTGGTAAACACATACATAATGGGTGATCGCTTCCTGACCGCCCTCTTGGACGACGGTCCGTTTTGTGCCATGGGCATAATCGTGGGCGATGGGTGCATCGATGGTACCGCTTGGTGTTGCGAAGGGATGTGCGGCGATGCCGATGTACTCGCGCACGATGCGGTGTTCTGCGAGCTGGGCATAGAGTTTTTCGTGAACGTGGTCGTTTTTGGCGACGAGCACGAGCCCGGAGGTGTCGCGATCGATGCGATGCACGATGCCTGGGCGTTCTTTGCCACAAAACTCGGAGAGTGTGGTGTATGCGAGCAAGCCACCTGCGAGGGTGGGCTCGCTGGTGTCACGAGCTGGATAGACGAGCAGGTGACGGGGTTTGTTGACGATGAGCAGGTATGGATCCTCGTAGACGATGTCGAGGTCCATGGGAACAGGTGTGGGACGGCGGTCCTCTTCTGCAAGAACGAGCTGACCAGCCTGCGCGATCTTGGCGCCGGCTTTGCGTAGGGGCTTGCCATCCAGGCTGACGAGCCCTTTTTCGACACGCTGCTTGAAAGCGGAGCGCGAAAGGTCGCTGTTTTCGGCGACCCACTGGTCGAGGCGCTGGCCTTTGGCGTCAGCTGGTATGATGAGTGTCTGGGTTGCCATCCTTTTCCCCCTGGTCAAACAAAAGATACAGGACCAAACATGCGAATCCTACACAGACGGCGATGTCGGCAACATTGAAGATGGGCCAGACGCGAAGGTCGAACATATCGGTGACGGACGCTTTGCTGGCGCGATCGATAATGTTGCCGAGGGCGCCGGTCACAACGAGCGCGAGGCCGTAGTGCAGCCAGAGCGAGGCGCTTCGCTCCTTCCATGCGAAGACGGCAAGCCCTGCGAGCACGACGAGGCTGACGATGATGAAGATCTCTGTGTGTCCGGAGAAAAGCCCGAAGGCGACGCCGGTGTTTTCGATGTAGGTCAGGTGAAAAATGTCGGGAATGACGGGAATGCTCTGGCCGAGGCTCATTTCGCTGCGCACGACGGCTTTGCTCCACTGATCGATCCCGAGCAAGAATACAGCCAATAGATAAGGCACTATGCGTTTCATTGGTTTAATCGTTGTATGGCAGTCCTGTTACGGAATAGCTTTGCACGAGTCCCAGCAGATCTGCGAGCCATTTGCTGATGCCTGGCAGATTGGCGGAGATGATCTCCTGCGCGACGAACACGAAGAGCGCGAGCACGAGCGCGAGCCCGATGGTCATGCCTAAGCCGCGCGCGAGGCCAATGAGAAAATTCATTCCGAGAAGCCGCCACGGCTTGTTGAGATACATGGCGTATTCTTCAAGCCGGGCGTGCTCCATGGCGTCGATCATCTGCTGCTGTTTGGTCTTTTTTGCTTTCACATGGTAGCGGTGACCGGTTGGGCGCTTGAGCTGGAGCTTTTTGAGCGCGCTCTTGGCCTGAGCAGGTGTCGGCGCTTTGGACTGCCTGGATGGGTGTGAGTTTTTTTCCATAAGGACCCCATTTTTCTGTGGTTAGTTGTTGAGGGCGTGGATTGGCGCTGGAATACGCCCGCCACGCTGGGCGAAAATTTTTGACGAGAATGGGTGTACGTCCATGATTGGCGCACGTCCCAAAAGGCCGCCAAACTCGACCATTTCGCCGACGCCTTTTCCTGGAACAGGGATGACGCGGACGGCGGTGGTCTTTTTATTGATCATGCCGATGGCTGCTTCGTCGGCGATCATGGCGGTGATGGTCTCTGCCGGGGTATCGCCAGGGATGGCGACCATATCGATGCCGACGGAGCAGACGCAAGTCATGGCCTCGAGCTTGTCATAGCTGAGGCTGCCTTCCTTGGCGGCTGCGATCATGCCGGCATCTTCGCTGACTGGGATAAACGCGCCGGAGAGTCCGCCGACATGGCTGGATGCCATGGCGCCGCCTTTTTTAACGGCGTCGTTGAGCATGGCCAGCGCGGCGGTGGTGCCGTGGGTGCCGCATTTTTCGAGGCCGACGGCTTCGAGGATGTCGGCAACGGAATCGCCGATGGCAGCGGTTGGCGCCAGCGAGAGATCGACGATGCCAAATGGCACGCCGAGGTGGCGCGCGGCTTCCTGGCCGACCATTTCGCCGGAGCGGGTGATCTTGAAGGCCATGCGCTTGATGAGTTCGGCGAGTTCGTCAAATGGCAGGTTGTCGCGGCCTTTTACGGCGTTCAAAACAACGCCTGGCCCGCTGACGCCGACGGAAAGGCAGCATTCGCCTTCACCGACGCCGTAAAACGCACCTGCCATGAATGGGTTGTCTTCCACAGCGTTGCAGAATGCGACAAATTTGGCGCATCCAAGGGCATCCTGATCGGCTGTAAGCTCGGCGGTTTCCTTTATGACGCGGCCTAAGATGGCGGCGGCATCCATGTTGATGCCGGCTTTGCTGGAGCCGATATTGACGGAGGAGCAAACGACATCGGTGGTGGCAAGGGCTTCCGGAATGGTGTCAAGGAATTCGCGCTCTGCCTTTGTAATGCCCTTCTGCACGAGGGCGCCGTAGCCGCCGAGAAAATCGACGCCGACTTCTTTGGCGGCGCGGTCGAGCGTGCGGGCGATGGCGAGGTAGTCGCGGTCTGCGCAGGCTTCGCCGATCATGGAGATTGGCGTCACGGAGATGCGCTTGTTGACGATTGGAATACCAAATTCCTTGCTGATGGCCTCTGCAGTTGGCACGAGATTTTCGGCCATGGTGGTGATCTTGTCGTAGATCTTGCGGCAGGTGGTCTCAGTGGATTCGGACACGCAATCCTTCAGAGAAATGCCCATGGTGGTGGTACGGATGTCGAGGTTCTCCTCGGCGATCATGTGGATCGTCTGAAAAATATCCGATGAATTCATTGAAAATGACATTGTTCGTTCTCCAATCAAACCTGATGCATGAATTTGAAAATGTCCTCATGCTGGCAGCGTACTTCGAGACCGATCTCCTTGCCGACGCGCGCACATTCGTCGACGAGCTCCTGCAGGGAGATGTTGCACTCGCTGATATCTACAAGCATGATCATGTTAAAGAAGCCATCGAGGATCGTCTGGCTGATATCCAGCACGTTGACGTCGTGCTCGAAGAGCATGGCGGTGACGTTGGCGATGATGCCCTTTTTGTCATAACCGGTGACGGTGATGACGGCTTTCTGCTGTGGGGTTGTCATGATTACTTCTGTTCTCCTTGTTTCTTTTCGTGATAATTGATGATGTAGCGGATGATGTTGTGGCGGCTGACCATACCGACGAGCTTGCCGTCTTCGATGACAGGCAGCTTTTTGATGCGCTTCTTGCCGAGGGTGCGGGCCACTTCGTCAACGGTTTCATCTGGCTCTGCGCCGATGATCTTGGTGGTGGCGAGCTCCATAACGTTGATGCGCAAGAGATCGTCGAGCTTCTGGTCGAAGGATTCGGAATCGTACCATACGGTGATGAAGCTGGTCATATCGATGATACGTGGATCCTGCTTGGCGATGAATTTCATGATGTCGCCGTCGCTGATAAAGCCAACAACCTCCATGTCCTTGTTGACGATCGGCACACCGCTGATCTTTTTGTCCACGAGGGTTCTCAGTACGGTAGCGATATCGTCCTCTTCATGCGCAAAGTATACATCTTTCTCCATAATATTGCGGATTGCTTCGCTCATTCTTCTCATCCTCCTTAAAGATTTACAGCTAGTTAAAAGCTTAGCGATTTACAGCAAAATATTTATGGCAGCTATTGCTTGCCCGAAAGAGCATTGACTTCCAGGCAGCCGCAGTCATGCATTTTTAAATCAATTTTCATTATAAATCAACACACAGGGAAATTCAATAACTTGCGACAAATTCCCGCAGAAATATGTTCTCTGCGCGCGTGGCACCATCGCTGCATCAAAAAAAGCATGCGCTGATTTATACAGACGCATGCTTTTCTCTCGTTATAAAAATGCTTGATGGGCGAAAAATTATAAGGTTTCAGCGGTGACTTCGCGCTTTACTTCGCCGCCGACGAGCTCGAGGATCTTGGCTGGCTGGTTTTCATCGAGAACGATGTCAAACTTCTTGGCCAGGGTTTTCTTGCGCATGTAGTCGACTTCGACAAACATGTGGTCGCCGGTTTCAGCGTTTTTCGCTTCAACTGCCTGGATGGCTTCGAGGCTGCCGGCATATTCCTGGCTCCAGAATGCGAGGAGCACTGGCTTGTCGCTGCCGAGCACGCGGGTGTTGAAATCCTTCAGCTCTTCGATGTAGCGTTCAGCAGCGGTGGCTGCGATGGCGCCATCAGCAGCGGAGGTAACAACCTGGCGCAGGTATTTGTCGCGCACGTCGCCGACTGCGTAAACGCCTTCGAGGTTGGTTTCCATGCGATCGTTGGTTGGGATGTAGCCGCGGCCGTTGAATGCGAGGCCGGTTTCGGTCAGGCCCTTGGTTTCAGGCACCTGGCCAACGAAGAAGAACACGCCTTCGCAAGGAATGTCGGTGAGCTCGCCAGTCTTAGAGTTCTTGACCTGCAGACCGGTGACTTCGTCTTCACCGAGGATGGCTGCTGGGGACGAATTCCAGACGAATTTGAGCTTAGGATGTGCGAATGCTTTTTCAGCAGCAACCTTGTTGCAGTCGAGCACGCCTTCGTCGTGGAGCACGATGATGGTGACTTCGCTGGCAAATTTGGCGATGAACATACTTTCTTCAATGGCCTGGTCGCCGCTGCCGATGACGCAGACGCGCTGATCCTGGAAGAATTCAGCGTCGCAGGTTGCGCAGTAGGCAACGCCCATGCCAGCAAGTTCTTTTTCGCCAGGAATGCCGAGGATGCGGGCGCTGGTGCCGGTAGCGATGATGATCGCTGGAGCGGTGTAGGTATTTTTACGGGTCTTGACGACCTTGGTTTCACCTTCGAGGATGACTTCTTTTGGGGTTTCCTTGGTGATGGTGCAGCCGAATTTTTCAGCGTGCTGACGCATGGTGTCGGTCAGTTCTGGACCGGTCGTGGAGAGGAAACCAGGATAGTTTACGATTTCGCGGGTCGTTTCAGCACGGCCGCCGATGGTCCCCTTCTCGATGATCAACGTGTTCAAACGCGCGCGGCCACCGTAGATACCAGCAGCAAGCCCAGCAGGGCCGCCGCCCAGGATAATCAAATCGTAATTCATTTCACTCATTTTTTCGAACCTCCAAAATAATTCTGTTCTAAAAGACAAATTTATTCTAGCAATAATCACAGAGAGCGAGTAGCCAAAATATGACTATTTTCAAGAAAATCACGTCGCTGTGTTTCGCTTAAATGATAAATTAGTAATTTTTAATGATTAATGCAGGTATGCTTTGTCGCTTGCGCGCCAAAGCGAATAATAATTTGTGAGCTGCGCACGTCCGCTGATAAAATAAAAAGGTTTTTGACAGGTGACACGCCAGCGGCGTCCTGCCAAAAACCTTCTACCATTAATCACTACTCATTTACAACACCTTGCTCAAATTGCCTGCACGACGATCTTGTTCATCTGCTCGAGCTCGAGCTCGAGCTGCGAATAGCCGAACTGGACGATGCTCTGCAGGGCTTTTTTGAGGACGACGACGCTCATGCCTTTGTAGGCGCCGATCTCGTCGGAGATGCGGGTGTCGTCGACGGAGACGATCTCGTAGATCTCTCCTTCTGCTGCTTCATTCAGTCGAAACAATTTACTCATGGTCTTCTCCCTGTGTGACCTGCACGGCGACGCGATAGAGCTCGGCGACTTTGTCGCTTTCGACGGTGCGGCGCACGGCGGTTTCATCGATGGCGTGGCCTGGCATGATGATGACTTCGCCCTGGTTGTCGTAGATTGGGCTAGTCACGGTGAAGCCTTTGAGGTCACGCAGGACGCTGGCGATCTCCGATTCCATGTTGGCGGTTTTGGCGCTCTTGGATTGCTCGGAGAGGTTGTCGAGAACATCGCGGATCTCGACGGCGACGCGCTCGGTGAAGCGGCCGGCGTCACGCTTAAGCTCGTCGGTGTCGATCTGGCGCATGCGTTCGCCGACTTTCTGGCCGGCTTCGGAAAGGGTGGCGCCGAGGCGGCGCAGAAGCGAGCGCATCATTTCTTCGGCGTCTTCGGCTTCGGCGCTCTGAGCGGCCTGGCGGGTGTAGGCTCTCTTGTGGATGCCGGCTTCAGGCACGGCGAGGATGACGGCGCCGCTGCCGAGCTTGCCGACGTCGCTGATGGCGATGCCGTACCATTCTTCAGCCCCGGCGATGATGAGATCGCGCAGGGTGCCGTCAGGCTGGGTCCAGGCGCAGTCGCGGATCTTTCCGAGGAGCTTGCCTGTGGAATCGAGGCAGGAAAGGCCGAGCAGGCTTTTCACGTCGCCTGGCAGATAGCTCTGGCTGGAGGAAATGACGACGACCTGCTGGTCGATGTCGGTGACCTGCGAGAAGCTGCAGAAGGCGAGTCGGGAGCCTTCCTCGTCCTCTACGCGATAGGCGAAGGCACTGACGCGTAGCGGATCCTCGCAGACCAACAGGCCGGTGATTCTGCCGACGAGGTCGCCGGTTTCAAGGTTCAAAACGTCTTTATCTAAAAAGTCGGATGCGTAGAGCATCTCTCTCATCATACTTGGTCACCTCTCTGTAGATTCTTGCTGTGACAACTTTTTCATTCTTCTGCGGTACACACGCCGCGACAGGACGATGCTGATCTCAAAGAGCACGTACATGGGCAGCGCCAGAAGGAGCTGGCTGACGACATCTGGCGGGCTGAACACGCCGGCGGCAACGACGATCAAGAGGATCACCCAGCGCCGGTATTTGACGAGGGCCTCTGGCGTGACGATGCCGAAGCTGGTGAGGAAATAGATGGCCAGCGGGATCTCGAAGACGATTCCGAAGGGAATGAGGAATTTCCACACGAAGCTCAGATAATTGGCGACGGTGATGAAGGGATCAAACTCGCCGCTGAAATCGAAGAGCAGCACCTTGAGAGAAAATTTCAGCACGACAAAATAAGCGAAGGCGATGCCGGCCAGGAAAAGCACAAAGAGCCAGAAGAGCACGGTCAGAAAGGCGCGCTTCTCGTTTTTGTAGAGGCCGGGCAGGATGAATTTCAGCACCTGCCAGAGCACGACGGGGCTGGCGCAGATGACACCGGCGAGGATGGCGATCTTCATGTAGGCCATGAAGGCTTCGGCGACGCTGGTGAATTTGAGCTCGATGCCGTATTCCTTGACAGGCGCGATCACGAGATCCATGATCGGCTCACGCAGAAAAGCGTAGCAGAGCACGGATGCTGCCAGCACGGCGATGATGGAAACAAGGAACACACGCCGCAGGGCCTTGAGATGCTCGGAAAGCGGCAGTTCTTTTTGGTCCGACATGGTGCCCTCCTTCCTACGCTTTTGGATTGGTTGTATGATCTTTGAGATCAAGGTCTTTTCTGAGATCTGCGAGCTCGCTCTTGAACTGGGCTTCTGTGTCCTTGGCTTTCTGCGACACTTCTGTGAAGCCGGTCTCTTTCTTGATGGCGTCGACCTCGTCCTTGAGGTTCAAATTGGAATCGGACAGCGCTTTTTTGAAGCTGTTGACGGTTTTGCCGAGGGTGCGCCCGGCTTCCGGGAGCTTGTCCGGTCCCAGCACGAGAAAGGCGACGAGCACGATGACGATGATCTCACCGAAACTGAGTCCCATACGATCTCCTTCTCTTACTTCTTGTCGTCGGCAGCGTCTGCATCAGCTGCGGTTTTTTCTGCCGGCTGTTCGTCGTCCTTGTGCAGCTCTTCTTTGAATTCGCGCACGGATTTCCCGGCGGATTTGCCCAACCCGGCGAGGCGGCTGGAGCCAAAGAGCACGACGACGACAACGAGGATAATGAGCATTTCGCCCATACTAAGTCCAAACATCAGAACACCTCACTTTGAAAGATTTCTATTAAAGGCTGGCGAGGAAATCGCGGCGTTTCTGCACGGTTTCCAGGTCGAGCTTGTAGTTTTCTACTTTTTCTTTTTCCGCTTCGACAACGGCGGCTGGCGCTTTTTTCACGAAGCCTTCGTTGGCGAGCTTCTTCTCTGCGCGGGTGACTTCGCCTTCGAGGCGGGCGATCTCTTTGTCGAGACGCGCGAGCTCGTCGGCGATGTCGAGGACGCCAGCCAGCGGCAGGATGACTTCGGCGCCGTGGCAAACGGTGCTGACGCTCTGCTTTTCAGCTGTTGCGACATCGTCGAGCAGGGCGACGCTTTCGGCGTAGGCGAGGGTCTTGAGCTGAACCTCGTAGGCCTTGATCACGGCTTCCTGGGCGGCGTTGTGGCAGTGGATCTGCAGCGCGGACTTCTTGCCGGTAGGGATGCCCATGTCGTGACGCATGGAGCGGATGGCTTTGACGAGGTCCATGAAGAAGACCATCTTGTCGTAGGCTTCCTGATAATGGATGCCGGCGGTGTTTTCCGGCCACTTTGCGACGATGATGGACTGGCCGTCGTGTGGCAGATGCTGCCAGATCTCTTCGGTGATGAATGGCATGATCGGATGCAAGAGCACGCAAGTCTCACGCAGCACCCAGGCGGCGACGGACTGGGCCTGTGCCTTGCTTTCTTCGGAGATCTTGCCGTAGAGGCGTGGTTTGATGAGCTCGATGTACCAGTCGCAGAATTCATTCCAAATGAAATCGCGGATGGTCTTGGCGGCTTCGCCGTAGTCGTAGTGATCGAGCTCGGTGCCCATTTTCGCTGCGATCTCGTAGAAGCGGGTGATGATCCACTGGTCGATGTCGTCGGCGGTGGCTGGTGGCTCGGCGGAAAGGGTGCCGTCGAAGCCGTCGAGGTTCATGAGCACGAAGCGCGCGGCGTTCCAGAGCTTGTTGGTGAAGTTGCGGCTGGCTTCGATCTTTTCTGCACGATAGCGCACGTCGTTGCCAGGAGTGACGCCGGTGATGAGGGTCATGCGCAGGGCGTCGGCGCCGTATTTTTCGATCTCTTCCAAAGGATCGATGCCGTTGCCCTTGGATTTGCTCATTTTCTGGCCGTGCTGGTCGAGGACGAGGCCGTGGATGAGAACGTCCTTAAACGGACGCTGGTTGGTCATCTTGAAGGCGTCGAAGATCATGCGGGCGACCCAGAAGAAGATGATGTCGCGCCCGGTGACGAGGACGTCTGTTGGGTAGAAACGCTTAAGATCTTCAGCATCGAGGTCTGGCCAGCCCATGACTTCAAATGGCCAGAGGCCGGAGCTGAACCAGGTGTCGAGGACGTCTGGATCCTGCTCGAGGTGGGTGCTGCCGCATTTTGGACAAACAGTCGGATCCTCGCGGGTGCAGATGACTTCGCCGCAGTCCTGGCAATACCAGACTGGAATGCGGTGGCCCCACCAGAGCTGACGGGAAATGCACCAGTCCTTGATGTTTTCGAGCCAGCCGGTGTAGATCTTTTCAAAGCGTTCTGGCACGAAGCGAATGTCGCCGGTTTTCACAGCTGCGAGGGCTGGCTCGGCGAGGGGCGCCATCTTGACGAACCACTGCTTGCTGACGCGCGGCTCGATGGCGGTGTGGCAGCGGTAGCAATGGCCGACGGCGTTGGTGTAGTCTTCCTCGTGGTCGAAGTATTCGGTGCCGCGGAGATCCTCGATGACCTGCTTGCGG
>OLPU01000899.1_pt1 | contig 24335 bp, 21 predicted proteins | sample 1673111 | NCBI WGS metagenome assembly OLPU01 (sample SAMEA3136755, study PRJEB25190) | human gut metagenome | reverse complement strand
TTAATATAACTTAATATTTTATATCCATTACTAAGAATAATCTAGTCAATATATAATATAATTGTTAGTATATTTAATATTATAATTAAGAGGTGTTGTATGAATTTTTATGAGAATTTAGAAGATGCTATGAAAAATTTAACTACTAGAGGTGCATTTTTAACTGTTAAGAACAATCAAGGGGTAAATACTATGACGATATCATGGGGATATATTGGCTTTAGTTGGAATAAACCTTACTTTGTAGCTATGGTCAGACCTCAAAGATACACATATGAATTTCTAAAGACTGCTAAAGATTATACTATAAGTATTCCTTATAGTGATGGTATGAAAAAAGCTCTTACTATATGTGGCACTAAATCTGGTAAAGATATTGATAAGGCAAAGGAAGCTAATATAAAGTTTTTAAATTCTAAAACTGTATCATCACCTATAGTAGATAATTGTAATATGTACTATGAATGTAAAATTACTTATGTTGATAGAATAAAAAAAGATAAATTTCCAGATGAATTAAAGAAAAACTACCCAATAGATGACTATCACTTCTTATATTATGGCGAGATAGTAGACTGTTATAACTAAAAAACTGAGTTAAGCTTAAAATTTTAGGCTTAACTCAGTTTTTGAGTGTGTAGATAATTTTGTGTATTCTATACCAAAATTAAAGAACAATAATCATTTACTTTGAAAGGCTATGACTATAAAGTCATAGTCTTTTTTTAGATATTTTTTCCATTTTTGCAAAAAGAGATACCTCTCTAATAAAAAATCATAGATTTTTTTTAAACTAAATATTTAAAGATGACATTCTATCATCAAAATATATACTTAAATGAGCTAATATCTGATTCCAATTTCTAATCTTTTGTGTCCATTTATCAGATATATCCATAGTTGCTAAATATAAAGATTTATGAAGTGAATCATCAGATGGAAAAACAGATTTAGATTTAGTTACTTTTCTTAGCATGCGGTTATAGCTTTCCATTGCATTAGTAGTATATATCAAGGTTCTAATATGCTCAGGGTATTTAAAATAAGTTGATAATTCATCCCAATTATTTCTCCAACTCCTTAATGCTATCGCATACTTATCATCCCATTTTTCCTCTAAGAGCGCTAGCTCATTTAATGCATTTTCTTCTGTTGATGCAGTATATACTTGTTTTAAATCCCTTGCAAATTCCTTCTTATGTTTATATGATATATAGTTCAAAGTGTTTCTAATCTGGTGAACTACACATCTTTGTATTTCTGTATTAGGATATACAACTTTTATGGCATCTGCAAAGCCAGGCAACCCATCTACTGATACTATTAAGATATCTTTAACCCCTCTATTTTTAATTTCTGTAAGTACATTTAGCCAGTATTTAGACGTTTCATTTTGTCCAATCCATATCCCTAATACTTCTTTGATACCTTCCAAGTTTATACCGATTGCAATATATGCAGCTCTATTTACAATACGACCTTCGGTCCTAACTTTGTAATGTATAGCATCCATAAAGATAACAGGATATATTGTATCTAGTGCTCTATTTTGCCATTATTTAGCTAATGGAAGAACTCTATCCGTTATTTTAGATACCAATGAATGAGATACCTCTATACCGTAAATACTATTGATATGAGCTGATATATCTCGTGTAGACATACCTTTTGAATACATACCAATGATTTGTTCTTCTATACCAGATATATCATTTTCATAGTTTTTAATAATTCTTGGTTCAAAACTACCTTGTCTATCTCTTGGAATACTTATGCCAACCTCTCCAAAATCAGATCGAACTTTCTTGTTCCTATGTCCATTTCTTGAGTTTGTAGTATTTTTATTCTTATTATCATATCTGTCATATCCTAGGTGTTCATCAAGCTCCGCTTCTAACATTTCTTGAATTGTTTCTGCAAATAAATCTTTTAACATTTCTTGTACATCTCTTGTTGTTTTAACATCGTATTCTTGTATAAGTTTCTTTAAAATTTCACTTTTGTTTAACATAAAAAGTGTGCACCTTCCTTCGGATAATCTAATTTAATTATCGCACTTTTGGAAGAATACACACTTTATTTTACAGACCCAAAATTTTTCTTAACAATCCATTAGTGTTCTCATTACTCTCCCATTTCCAAAGAAGGATAAGGATTTGTAAATTTATACGATAGCATTCTATTTTTATTTAACAAGATTTATTATTATAAATAAAGAAATAAGTAGATAGTTTTATTTATCTATCTACTTATTTCTTTATTTATATTATTTTTTCTTCTGTTTCTCTTATTTAATATTGATAATAATCCTAGTGTTCCTATTCCATTTAATATATATTACCATACTCCACCATCATAAGTTTTAGGATTTCCTTCTTTATTAGTTTCGTTAGAGTTATCATCTAAATTATTACTATTATCATTGGAAGTATTATTAGATGAAGAATTTTTATTCTTATCAGGTGTATTATTATTTGCTTTATCTTCTCCTGTAGTATTATTTTCATTATTTGTATTATCTGTATCTACAATATTATCTAAATGTATATTACTTCTTGATTATCTTTAGTAACTTTTACTTCTTCAACATTAACTACAGTAAATCTTGATTTTTCTGTAAAATTTAATAATTCTTTTAATCCTTCTATAGTATCGACTTTTAAAGACAGTGGACTTTATATAGTGCATTACCTTGCCTGAGTTCTACCCCTTCAATATACGTTTTTTGAGGATTTTAATAGTTGAGATAAATCACAGCAATAATCCCCATAATTCTATCTCCTTTGTTATATTTACTTTTTAAATATATTTACTATTTGGCTAAATGCATTTTCATTTCCATTTCCTCCAACTTGAGTTATCTCTTTTGGATTCTTGTACTCTAATAATTCTTCTTGTTTAGCGTCTAGTTTATTTCCTACTATTACTACTGGAGATTTTTCTTTAGATGCTAAGACACCTACTGCTAAAGCATCTATTAGATCGTCTACTTTTTTCATTCCATCTTTTGCAACAAATATATTATTTAAATCCCTATTTGTATAAAACTTCTCTAATATAATCGCATTAGTTTCATTTCTACTTGCTCCACCTAATCTATTTGCATTAGGTAGTTTAAATGCTACATCTTTTGAAATAGCCGCTTCTCCTCCTATTACATAGGATGTTTTTATGCTATTAACCTTTATAAATTCATCAAACACTTTTGTTCCTTCATTTGGTGATGATAGTACTATTGGCATATTTCTATCTGCTGCAACAGGTGCTATTGATACTGCATCTGCTAAACCAGTAACTCCATTTACAACAGCTATTTCCGAAACATTACCTAATCTTTTTGCAACTTCTAATGCTGTAGTATATCTAGTATCTCCGCTTATTCTATCTACATTAAGATTCATAGCTTTTAATTCAGATACTACATTTTTTGATACTACACCTGTTCCACCTATTACATATACATTTTTTGCTCCTAATCGAGTTATTTCTTTTTTAGTTTCATTATTTAAATTCTCTGCTCCAGTAAGAAGTATTGGAGCATTTTTCATCTTAGCAAAAGGTGTTGCACTAAGTGCATCTACTATAGCACTTGAATTTACTATTACTACATTATCTGATTTACTCCATCCTCTATTACTTACTTTTATAGCAGTTTTATATCTATCTTCTCCAATCAGCTTATTTTCATTTGCTGATATTACTGGATTTTTTACTGTAACATTACATGTTGCTACTTTAGATCCATCTTTCGTTTTTACCGTTATTGTTGCACTTCCTGATGATACACCTATTACTTTTCCTGTTGTATCTACCGTAGCTACGTTTGTATTGCTACTTGTCCATTCCACATCTTTATTTGTTGCATTACTTGGACTTATTGTTGCTACTAAACTTTCACTAGCTCCCGTTACTAAATTCAGTGCTGTTTTGTTCAAGGTAACACCTGAAACTCCAACTATTTGTCCTGTATTTAATTTTTCTAATTGTCTCGATTTAATTAATAATTTTTTTGATGCAGTTGGATTAATTGCAACATACGCTTTATTATTACTTATTTTAAAATCAAGTTTACTTAAATTCTCGTCTGATACATTTAATCCTTCTTGTACCCATTTATCACCATTAATTTTTTTAACTATTGAACAACCCTTTACACTGTCAACATAAGCTACATACGGTATTTTACCATTAACATCTATAAGTAAATTTGTTACTTCACTTCCACCAACATCTTCTCCAAGTTTAGTCCATTGGTTATTTTCATAAACATGAACTTGCGAAGAGTTTGTTCCATTTACAAAAGTAGTTGCAAGGTATAATTTTTTATCAGTTACCTCAATAACAGCTCTTGATGCTGATAAATTTATCCCCTCTATATTTTTCCAAGTATTATTTTCATACTTCTGTATGAAAACTTTATTATTCTGTAAAAAATCTGTATATGACACATATACATTTCCGTTACTCTCACTTAAAGAAGGTTCTACTACATACCCTGTATGTATATTGTTTCCAATGCATTCAAACTTATTTGTATTTGAATTTAATTTAAATACTTTTAAATACGCCTTACCTTCATTCATAAATGTTGTCTTACCATTTGTAATTGCAATATATACTCCATTATTAGTTGCAATCATATCTGAATACTGACTTAAATCGCTTGTTAGAGTTTGCACAGTTTCCCATTTATTATTCGTAAATTTTGCAACTATACTTTTATAAGCAGAATCATGATATAAAACATATGGTGTATCATTGTACACTGTAATTGTTGGGTTATTTCCTTTATTATTTATTATACTATCTCCTAAACTAACCCAATTTGAACCATCAAACATCTTAGCTTTTAACTTATTATCCTCATTATATACTGTATAAACTTTATCTCCAACTACATCCATATCAATATCATTGTTTGTTCTATTTGATACTTCTTTATTTCCTACTACATCCCATATATCTAGATTTGATGTATCTGTAAATTTAACATCAAAAGTGATTTCTTCTCCTGCATTTGAAACATTCTCTATAACTATTCCACTATTTTGCCCGTTAGAATAAGTTATTGCTTTGTCACTTATTTTTTTACTAAAATCAGAACTACCATAAGTTGTTCTTCCAGATTCTTTAGATAAGAAAGCTTCTGATAATTTTCCATTACCATCACCTTCTCCTGTCTCACCTGGTCTAAATACATAAATATAATCTTTGTTACCATGATAGTTCGAAGTTTCTTCTGTATTTACTCTATAAATTATTAAGCCACTACCTGGTATTTTTTCATCAAGCTGATCTTTATATGGTGTTCCAGCTTTTCTATACTCAACAACAAAAAACTCTTTTTCTGAAATAGGAGTTTTTAAAATTAAAGCTTGATTATCACCTGAATTACTTGAAGGCTTTAATGTGTATGTTCCATTTTGAGTTATAGTATCTATCGATATCCATCCAGATATGGCACTTCTTAAATAAGATAATGGGTACTGAACAAATGATGAAACACTAGCCATTATGTCCCATCCTCCAACTGGTGCACCAGTTCCTCTTGAACGATATAAATCTGGGTAACCTATTGAGTGCATAAATTCATGTATAAGTACTCCTCTTTCCCTTAATACAGAGTCAATCAAACCATATGAGTTATGTATATTGTAGTTATTTACTTTTTTACCGTTTACTTCTGTTGCACCATTATGATTAGCTTTATGTGCCCAAAGCACATCACCATCTTCACCCTTTTTTGCACCAAAAATAAATATAACATTATCAACATATCCATCATTATTCATATCAATATTGTAACTTGGGTCTACAGGAACATTTTCAAGTACATTTGATATTAATTCAGTTTCGTTACTATTGTTATAGTAACTTCTATTATTCGGTAATCTATATGGTGTTATTTTTCCATTTTGTTCTTGTGGAAAGTAATTATGCACATTCATTTGATTATAAGATATAATTTTTATATAGTTACTTAATGAAGTATCCTTATTTCCATCAAACATATCTTTAACCTTATCAACTTTGCCATCCATAAAATTTGAATTGCTATCTTTAAAATCAACAAAATAAACTACATTTGCAATATGCTCAGTAGGTTTATTCAAAACAGCTGCATTTGCTGTTATACTTACATCTAAGCACATAATTAATGCTAAAAAAAGCGCCATTATTCTTTTTATCACCTTTAATATTCCTCCAATATATTTTTTATTATAAGTACTATAAATAATAAATTTTTAATTTATTTTCTAATATTATATATTAAATAATATAGTTTTTTCAATGATATTGTAGATTATTTTGTCGAATTTTGTAGTTTGTTTTTAAAAATAGTAACATCATCTATCATTTTAATATATTTTCAATTAAATAATAAAAACTCCTAAAAGTAAATTTACTTATAAGTACCTTTCATTATCTAAAATTTATATCAAAAGGCTATATTAAAAACAACGTAATTCTAATTAAAGTATGCAATTTATAAATTGTTAAAATAAAAAAATTGCTTTATTAATGTCCCTCAAAATGTTCATCAGAAGGAAAATTTAACAGCATTTTATAATACTTAGTTTGACAAACTTAAGGAAGATACTCTAAATGACTAGTAATTCATCATGTACTTTTTAGCTTAATTCTTACTATATTTAATCTTAACTTTCTAATTTATATTTCATATTTTATGTCTTTATAAAATCAATTTATTGCAATAAAAAAACACATTGATAAAATTATCAATGTGTTTTTCGTGGATTTCAATGGTGGAGACGATTCACAAGAATCATACCCACAATTAACTTATACTCAACTTTATAATAAATGCCTAATAAAACTTCACATTCATTTATAGCTTATTTAAAATGCTATACGTCTAGCATTACAATAAATATACTCTAGCTATACTAAGTATATGTATAATCTATCTGAATATATCACACTTTAGTATTAATCATTAACGAAACCTCTGCACCAACTTTGTCTTCTCTATTTTTTAAGATTACAAAACCACCATGCTTTTTAGCTACGGATTCTGCAATATACAATCCCATACCATAATGTTCTCCAACTTTTCTTTCATTTGCTTCCATATAAAATTGACTTGTGGCATTTTTGAGTCCACCCTCAGTAAATCCTCTACCAGAATCCCTTATAGTAAATATAAACATACCTTCCTTCTCACTTACTACAAACTCAATCTCACTTTTTGTAGGTGAATAGTCAACTGCATTTGACATTATGTTTACAATAGCTCTCATTAAGAGTTCTTTATTCCCTATAATTATTTTTGTTTTATAACTCATCTTATTAGAAACTGCTATGCTTTTTAATGAACACAATGCGTAAAGTTCACATTTTAATTCTTCTACAAATTTATCTATGTCAATAGCTTCTTTAGTTTCATTTTTTTCTAAAGGTGATTTTGATATATCAATTAATATAGATATATATTTTTCAACTTTATCTGCATTATTAATAATGTAGTCTGTAAACTCCCTATCCTCTTGACATAGTTGAGTCTCCTTTAAAAGTTCTGCATTTCCTTTTATTATAGTTATTGGTGTTTTTATATCATGAGCTAGAGCACATATTTGATTTTTCTTTTCCTTTTCCATATGCCACTGCATCATTAACGATTCTTTTAAGGCTATTTTCATATTTGAAATGGAAATTAATACTTCATTAAATTCTTTCACATCACTATTTTTCACTTCAAAATCTAAGTCTTGATTCATTATTTTCTCAGTTGATAATTTAAGAGGATACAATTCTTTTTTTAATTTTTTACCAAACTGTATTGCTATGATAAGTGCTATAAATATAAATCCTGTTAAAAATACAACTATTAATAGTTTTTCTGGATATGGTATTAAGTCATGCAGTATCCTTGATGTAAAGTGTGCTTTAATATCATATCCAATTATACAAGTTCCATCTTTAAAGATTATTTTATCGTAAGCATATTTACTGCTGAATTTTTCCCCATTTAAATATTTATTTATATTCTTTGTTTCATCTTCATTAGTGTTTGCTTTAACCACTTTATTTTTATTATCAAAAAAAATGTAATTACTTGAATAAGGTATTTTACTTGAATCAAACTTCAAACCTTGCTTTGCTTCTAGTTTTAATTTTTCTACTTGATTTTCCATATAGTTAGCAGGCTTTATTATATCCTTATTAACAGAAATATTAATAAAAGCTACTAATGAAAAAATCCATATTATGCTTAAAATACAAAAACTAATCAAGTATCCTAAAAATATCATGTACAGACTTTTTCCTCTTTTTATATCCATTTGTATCCTATCCCCCAAACTGTTGTGATGGGGCTTTCTATATACTTAGTAAGCTTGGCACGTATATTTTTTATATGTTCTCTAATGCAGCTACTGTCACTATCTTTATCAAATCCATAAACTTCTATAAAAATTTGTTCTAATGTGAAAACTTGTCCCTTGTGTCTTGCTAAATACTCACAAATTTTATATTCACCTTTTGTAAGTAGTATTTTTTCATCATTAAAATATATTTCTTTTGATTTCAAGTTAAATTTTAATTCATTTGTTGATAAAACTTGTTGTTTTTCTCTATGTTCTCTTCTGAGATGAGCCTCTACTCTTGCCCTTAATTCCAAAATACTAAAAGGCTTTTTTATATAATCATCTGCACCTATAGAAAATCCTTCTAGTATATCTTCCTCCATCGTTTTGGCAGTTATGAAAATTATTGGACAATCAACTTCATCTCGAATATATCTACATAAAGTAAATCCATCTACGGTTGGCATCATTACATCTAATAGTATTAAATCAAATTTATTAAGTTCTTCTTTACTAATATCTATTGCATTATTTCTTACAGTAACTGCGTATCCCTGCTTTTTCAATGCACTTTTTATCAAATTACAAATCTCAATCTCATCATCAACTACTAAAATATTTATACTATTCATAAATACTCCTTGCTCTAATAATTTTCTCTGTTCCCTTCCCAATGATTACTAAATATTAATTGTGAAATAAAAGTTATAGCTATAAATATTATCATTATAAATATACCTTGTATTATCTCACTATTTTGAATTAATATATTTTCCTTATACAATATAAAGTAAGAAGATAATCTCATTGAATATGCCCAAGGTATCACTTGCCATATTCCATCTCCTAAACCAGTTAACATCAGTGCTGAAATAAGGCTTCCAATTATTCCAATTCCAATTGATGCACCTTTGCCAAAATAAAATACTACTAAATATTGTATCATATATAAAAGTATGTTACTTGAGAATACTATCAAAGTTTCTTTATAATAAAAACTTATCTCTATAGAGTCATTTCCCATAATATAAAACATAATTCCAAAACCTAATATTGCTATAAGTGTTGATACTAACCCTAAAATAATTATTGATATTAACTTGCTAAAATGGGGAAGGTATTTTTTATTCGGAGTAGTTAAAAAGTATTGAAATCCTCCACATTCTTCTTGTTCATATACCATATTCAATATAATAGATATTATTAAAGGAAATGACATTGAAATAATTTGAATATATGAAATAACTTTATCCAATTCATTCCATGGAGAAACTGAATAGTACGATAAAAAAGGTATCATAGCTAACACTGGAATAATAAAATGCACTTTAATTATTTTTGAATGATAAAATTTATAGAAATCTATCTTTATATAATTTATAAAACTTGGCATAGTTAAACCTCCTGTTTTTCAAACCATTTTGCAGTTAAATATGACGTGACAATATAAAGTGTAATAGTTACTAATACACCTATTAATATAACTTTTATATCAAATGGATAAGCTCCAGCCTCAACAGATAAACCATTTGGCATAACTCTTATTACATAACACATAAGTTTTGATGGTATCGCAAATGGAATCCACCATATTGGTGTTAACGCTAATAGTATGCCACCAAGAAAATTGCATAAAATACTAATAATTATAGTAAATCCAGTACTAAATTTCATGGTTAAGTACATCAGTACCGGTATTTGCCACGAGAACGTTATAAATAATATTGTAGATGCTAATAAACTATTTTGAACTTGAATAGCAGTTTCAAATATAAATCCCATAATTGTTATTACTACGAAAAACACTAAACAACTTAACCCTAAATACATAGTACTGATAATAATTTTAGAATACCAAATTTTTTGTTTATCCACTATAACACTAAATAATCCATTGAATTTTCTTTTCCTATCATTAGATATAATAAATGAACATATCATAGTAAAACTTCCTGGTAATATCAATGTATACCACCAGTTATACGCACTTTTTTGTATATAGTATCCTCCCATTAATACAAAAGCTATTGCTATACTTACTAATGGAGCTAAATATATTAATTTTTTTTGAAAAGTATGCTTTTGTTTTAAGTGCTCTGATTGTAGTATTTTATTCATATTTAGTACCTGCCTTTTTAACAACTTCTAAAAATAACTTTTCTAAATCTATATCCTCTTGAACCTTTTCTTGATACCAAAGTTGACCATTTGCAATTATTCCTATATAATCTGCAATTTGCTCTACTTCAGATAAAATGTGGCTAGATATGATTACTGTTATTCCTTTTTTAGGAAATGATTTAATTAATTCTCTTAAATCTCCTATGCCTATTGGGTCTAATCCATTGGTAGGCTCATCTAAGATTAATAGTTTTGGATTATTTAATAAAGCTATTGCAATTCCTAGTCTTTGTTTCATTCCCATTGAAAATTTGCCTGCTTTTTTGTTTCCTGTATTTGTAAGGTTAACAATTTCTAGAACATCTTCAATTCTTGAATCTGGTAAGTTGTATAATAGTGTACGTACTTTTAGATTTTCTCTTGCGGTTAGGTTTTCATATATTGGCGATTGCTCTATAAGTGAACCTATTTCTAATAAGTCATTTCTTGACCATGGTTTTTCTTTGTATATTATTTCTCCTGATGTAGGATTTATCATTCCTGTAAGCATTTTAAGTAATGTTGATTTTCCAGCTCCATTTGGACCTAGTAATCCATATATTGAATTCTTTGGTACTAGTAAAGATATATCTTTATTTACTTCTTGTTTTTTATAGCTTTTATTTAAATTTTTTGTCTGTATCATATATTTCATAAAAAAACATCCCTTCTACTTTTTGATTTAATAAAAGTATAAAGAATGTTTATAAGGATTTTATAAGGATTAGTATTTTTTATACTATAAATAAAAAAACACATTGACTATTATATCAATGTGTTTTTCGTGGATTTCAATGGTGGAGACGAATCGTAAGAATAATACCCACGATTAATATATCTAATATTTTGTTGTTAATTTAAATATACTTATATATTATCTCTAATTTATTCAAATTCAACTAGCATTTCATATTCTTTATTGTTAGCATCAGTTATGTCATAACCTTCTTTATTATTTCTATAAATCTTTTTTACACTCTCATATAATTTATTTACAAACTGCTTATTGGCAGCAAGCTCTGATTTTATTGAATGTGGATTATTTGGTATAGGTGCTAACTCTTTCATATTTAATATTATAACATTATCTCTTAAGTTCTCTAGTTCTTCCTTAGATTCTAGATCTATATTAGATAGTGCTAATGATGCTTTCATATCACCAAATGAATTTGTCATAACAAAATCTCCACAGAATCCTGCGTCAGCTTGACCTGTAGCTACTTTATATAATATTTCCTGATGGTAATTATCCTTTTCTAATTTTAAGTCCTTTTCTATATCTATACCATGAATTTCACTTAAATAGTATTGTTGGTATCTAAAACTTGATTCTGAGTATTCTTTCCCCGTTAATACAGTTTTATTCTTTAATTTACTAAAATCAGTTATACCACTATCTTTATTAACTATTATGATTCCACTGTAATTAGTTTCATCATTTATTACATCTTTTGCGAATGCTTGCATATATTCTTTTTCAGAATTTATCTTAGCAAATTGTCCTGGTGCACTTTCTACTGCATCAAATTTACCATTCCTTATATCATCCTCATACGTTTTTCTATTCATAGGAACAACTTGTATACCCGTATAACCTAATTTTTCTAAATCAACTTTCATAGTATTCCATATTTCTGAAGATAATAATCTTGCAGTTTGGCTATCAAAAAAGTTTAATCCATAGACAAATGGATTTTCTCCTACTGGAGCTTCTGTAGGCATTACAATATCTTGGTTACTTAAGTATCTACTAGACACATAGAATGTATTTACATTTTTTATATATGTATTTTTTACTTCTAATGAATTTCCATCTAATTTGTATATTATAGAATTATCTTTCTTTTCATTAGAGTATCCATTTAGATTAAGACTTACTTTATACCATAATGGATTTGATGTGTCTATAACATTCAATTTTGTTCCATAATCTAATGTACCCATTGATTCAAGATCTTCACTTGCATCTTGTCTCATATTAAGCTTTGTAGCTGTTACTGTAAAGATACCTGTACTTTGTTGTGGAATTAATTTTTCTAAACTATCTATCTCTCTATTTGATTCTCTTAATTTTCTATTTAATTTATCTATATCATTTCTTAATAATTGTATCTCTTGATTTATTTCTAACACTTTTGTATCTGCTACCTTTTCATTTTTTGAGCATCCTACCGCTCCTAATGCTATTACCGTACTTAGTGATAAATATGCTATTTTTCTCATTAATTTGTTCCCCCTATTTTCTGTCTTTGCTCATTTATTATAAATTCTAACCAACATGTATTATTAGCTTGTGATTTATCAAATAAGAAATCTCTTATTTGTCCTACATGCTTAATTTCTATAATACCATTTCCACTAATTTCATTATGTGCAGCATGATTTCTTAAAAGTTTTATATCATTCTCTTTTAATACATCCAAGAAATTCTCCCATGTTTTACTTTTATGCTTACTTAACCAACCTACCATATTACCTAAAGTTCTATTCATTGGATTTCTTAAATAACTTTTATTAATGCACTTAGCTAACTCTGCTTCTAGTAACTTACTATACATAATGTAAATACTTGAGTAGTCGTATAGTTTCATACTTCTACTATTTGTACTCATTCTATACAGGTACTCCGCTGTTCTTAAATAGCCTAAACTAACTTCATCTAATTTATCTTCATATTCATTACATAAATCATATTCATTGTTATGCTTATATTCAGAATTTACTTTATCTATTAACGTAGGTACTATCTCTTCTAAAATATCTAACTTAGTTTTAATAGTCTTATTAAATTCTGAAATTAATGATTGTTCTAAAGTATTAATTCCCTTGTTTATTTCAAACGGATTTTTATTTATACTTTCTAATTGTTTATTAATATAGTTTATTTTTAAATTTAAAGTATTGATTATATTTGCATCAAAATTGTTTAATGCATTATTCATACTAGTGTTATTATCTTTTACACTCTGACAAATTCTAGATACTTCATTTTCCATTTTTAAATAAACATTATCTATACTTTTACTCATATTTTTCATTTCATTTTCTATGAAGGATTTAAAATCATCCATTTGATTATCTCTTCTAATAACATGCTTTACTAATTCATCTAACACCTTAGCGTTATTGTTTACTATATCTATATAACTTTGATTAGTATAAATACTTCCTCCAGGTTGACCAGTAGATATACTTATAGCTTCTTTAATAAGGTATTGTTCAGATTTTATTTCTTCTAATCCAAGATAACAATCCTCAAGCCTTAAGTATATATCTTTTGCAATTTCAATAGATAGTTTAATCTTATTTATTTTCTTTTCCTCTGGCTCTTTTTTTATATTCCTGATAGAGTGTTTTAGATTATCTATGTCCCTTTGAATTTGATCTAGAGCTAAATTAATTTCATATGAATGATCTTTTATTTTATTAATTTCTGATATAAATGATATATCTGAATTATATGCATTACTTAATATATCAAAGTTTTTATTTGTAACTAAATTTAGTCTAGATTTTGTTGTATTAAGGTGCGTTTCTAATTTATTTATTGCTTGTACTTGAAGTATATCTTCATATCCTTCATGCTCAAGCAATTCTTTATATTCGTATACACTTTCTCCTATTATAACAGGATTACTTATTGATCGTGGTAATTCTTGTATTTGTATATTATCACCTTTATCATTTTCTTGTTCTGAATTAGGTTGTTGTTGTTTATCTTTTATTTTTTTTACAACTACAATTGATATTAGTACTAGCATTACACCTATTACTACAACCATTATAGGTATAATATTGCTTCCAACATTTAACTCATATACATCTTTTTTGTAGTTAGTCAAATTAACTTCTTTTGATAATTTTTCATTACCATCTTTGTATACAGTAATATTGTATATATGTCCTTTTTTTAATGGTATACCTTCCCCACTTAGTTTTATTGGTGATTTTCCATCTACAGATACTTCAATATTATCACTACTTTGCTTTACTACTAGATTTACTAAATTTGACTCAATAAAAAAGATAAATTCCCTATTATCTTTACACTTTAGGAATTCAACATCATATTGTCTAAATAATTCGGGATATGTACTTTCATTTACTATATCTCTTGAAATATTACTTTGCTTATTAACTATATCTTTTACTTTATTAATATTCTCATCTGTTATCAGTTTTGGTAAAGTAAATCCTTCTTGTACATCTAATATATATAATTTATAGCCTTTATATTCTTGCTCTTTAGCAAATTCTTTGAAGTCACTTATTGATAAGTTTTCTTTGTTGCTAAATCTACTAATTTCTTGGCTAATATTAGATTCTCCAAAAGAAATAACACTAAAAAATTGAATTATTAATAATGTTGAAATCATAAGTTTTACAATTTCCTTTTGTTTTAATTTCGTAAACATGTATCTCCTCCTTTTTAAATATTTTGATAATCAATTACATTATATAATAAATATTCTATATTTTGGAATTTATCTATTATATTAGCCATTTTTCTTGTCATTTGCATTAATTTCATTAGTTATTTTTCTCCTATATGTAGTAATATCTAAGTCATTAGTTTATTTTATCGTCAACAAAAGAAAAGACCACATTGAATATTACTTCAACGTGGTCTCTATATACTATTACTTCTTTAACATAATCACTTATAAACTTCTTGCATTCTGGTAAATTTCTAGTTAAAACAAAATCTTTAAACTTACCAAACATACTTCTAATTTGGTCTTCTGTTATATCTACTAGATGGTAGGAATAATACTCACGATTAATATTATTCTATTCTACTTTATAATCTAATTTAGTTATAATAATTTATCCATTTTTTATTATTTGGTACACATATCATATCTATTTGATAACTATACTTCAATCCAGTTTTGCACCATATAGCAAAGTGTTCACAATTATTCACTAACAAATTATAACCTTGCTCACCTATATATTGTTTAGCTCTACTAATAGTTTCTTCTGGCGAATATATTTCTACAGGTTTTCTAAATACTGCTGGTAACGGTGGACCAAATCCGTTTATACTCTTTTTTATATATTTATCTATTGATGAACTATTAATATCTTTTATTTCTGGTTCGCAATCTAGTATAAAATATCTATTACTTGATTTATTAGATTCCATGAATTTTTTCATAGATGTCTTTATAATAGTGTTTTTACCATCTGATTTAGTGAAATGAATAACTTCATCGTCTCCTATATAAATTCCATAATGCTCATATACTACACCATAAAATGATCTTAAAACACCAATTATATCTCCAACTTCTGCTCTTTCTTTTTTATCAAATTCTTCTTTTCTTTTCCTACTTCTTAATGTTTTTGAGCTGGTTAAAGTATAATTTACTTTTTCTATAATTGAATCTGCCTCTTCTATTTTATCTATTTTATTACATATATCTGCAACTTTCTCATCTCCCCTTCTTTCAAAAACTTCAAACGAATCTTCTACTACATCACCTAGTGCATCTCCTAAATCCTGTGCCTTTTCTTTTATCGCATCTCCTAATTCTTCTGCTACATTAGTTAATTTATATTCTAAATCCGATTTTACTTCTTTTATTGTATATTTTAAATCACCTAACCATCCTAAATTTCTCATTATAAATCAATACCCCCTATTAATAAACGTTATGAGTAATAATTATACATTTTCTACAGTATACCTCCTTATTTATTATAACTTTATCTTACAAATTCTCTTATTTTATCTCTAATTATAGTAATATGTAGATTATGAGTTATCTCATTGTCAACAAAAGAAAAGACCACATTGAATATTACTTCAATGTGGTCTCTATATACTACTACCTCTTTAACATAATCACTTATAAACTTCTTACATTCTGGCAAATTCCTAGTTAAAATAAAATCTTTAAACTTACCAAACATGCTTCTAATTTGTTCTTCTGTTATATCTACTGATTCTACACTATTACTTTCTATGGATAATTCACTTATCTTCAAATCTAAATTTAATTTAACTTGTTCCAATTCATCTAATTTGTCTTTAAGCATACTATTCACTATACCACTCATTATAGCAGTAAGTATATTTTCAATTTCCTTATTTACCTTATCTAACTTATTTCTAAGATTATTTAACATCTCGTGATTATCATTAGATTTAGTTTTAAGTCTTTTATTTAATTCCTTACTTAAAGCTGGTATAGCTTCATCATTTAATACATGCTTTTCTAACTCTGTAAGTACAAATTCTTCTAAATAATCTCTCTTTATCTCTTTATTCTTACAATCTCTCTTTTGTTTCCTACATCCACATCTATATGAAATGTAGTCATTTCCATATTTATCTTTCCTTCTATTTCCTTGCATTGCATGTCCACATTCACCACATCTTATTAAACCTGTAAGTAGATATAGTGTTGTAGCCTTATGAGATCCTGGTGCTTTCTTTCTCTTTTGCATCATTTCTTGTGCTTGTAAAAATACTTCTTTATCTATTATTTGTGGCATTCCACCTTCTACTTTTATGATTTCATCTTCACTTTTTTGCTTATGTCCATTTCTTTTTCCATTAATACCTTTTCTTTGTGTCTTATTAAATACATATACACCTGTATATTTTTCATTACTTAGTATTCCATGTAAGCTATTCTTTCCAAACTTATTTCCTCTTTTAGTCTTATATCCTAAGTCATTAAGTTTATCAATAATATTACTATATGAATATCCATTAACATACATATCAAATATAATTTTAACTGCTTGAGCTTCTTCTTCATTTACTAAATATGTCTTATCAAATGCAACATCATAACCTAGAGGTGCATCCCCGCCATTGTGTAGAGCCTTAAGGGCATTCTCTTTTTGACCTTTAGCCACTTCCCTTGCTAAATTTGCAGAATAGTACTGCGCCATACCTTCAATAACTGACTCTAATATCAAACTTTCAGGTGAATTGTCCAAATTTTCTAACACACTTACTACTCTTATTCCTTTTACTTTTAACTTTTGCTTATACATTGCTGAGTCATATTTATCTCTAGAAAATCTATCTAGCTTATGAACTATTACCATTGATATGCCTGTGTTATCTGCTTCACAGTATTTAATCATCTCTTGAAATGCAGGACGTTTGTCAGAAGTGGCTGACTTTGCACGATCAATAAACTTGTTGACTATTTTTATATCATTTTTATTTGCATATTCTTCTATTGCCCTTAGCTGAGCATCTATAGATTCATCTCTTTGATTATCTGAACTAAATCTTGCGTATACTACTGCTTTTAATACTTCCATAATTCTATCTCCTTAATTACTACTTTAATAGTTCATATACCATACTTAACATATTATTTTTATTCTGCTTTAACTTTGTAATATAGGCATTTAAATAATACTGCTTATCTTTAATTTCTCTACCTATAAGCTCACATTTTAATCCATTATCTTCATAATCCTTAATTAACTCTTTTGATTCAAATTTTATTATTCCATATAATATCTGCATCATTAATATACGTTTACCGTAATTATCAATCTCTTTAAAAGTATCATATACATACTTATCTATATATTCATTCTGCTTTGAATTAAAAATTTCTTCTTTATCATCTATATATAAATATTCTCTTATTCTATCAACTTTACTTAACATACTCTATGCTCCTTACTAAATTATGTTTTATATTAGAGATAGTAGATAGCTACTATCTCTTTACTTGTTAATAAAAATCTCCAATCATCTTTACTAATATATCTACTATGCCTTTAGTAAAATAGTTTCTATTTATGTATTCCTATATAATTTGTTACCGCATTTACTACTAGCCTAACTTTATTTCATACTAATATTGATTAAATTATTAATCTTCATAGCTAAATAATTCTTTTGTAAATTTAATATCATTCAGGACCTTACAGTCTCCATAAATTTCAATATAATCAGGAGTATCATTCCAAAATTCATAGAATACGAAATCCGCACCATCTATACTTATAGTTTCTAGATAATTTACAAAATCTATTAATAATTTCAAATAATCTACCCAACTTTTAAAATGGAATTTTTCATTGGGGCAAAATTGTAATATATAACTATCAAGAGGACATTCAAAGTACTTTGGTTTTATATCTAATTTATTAATAACATCATATATATCATCTATTTTTGAATCATCAAGTACTACATGAGCATCTATAGAAGGGAATGAGTAACCTCTATACATAAAATATTCTTCACATATATACCTTTTACAAAAACTATTTACTATTAACTTCTTACTATCCCCCATAGGACTATTAATATTTATATTAAGCTCCTTTATAATTTCATCATCATCGCTTCCATCTAACTCACTATATTTTTTTTCTAAAACATTCTTTTTAATTGGCTCTGAATAGCTTTTATATTCATTTTTATATACATCTATATTTATTAATTTTGAATACTTATTTCCATATTCATCCTTACAATGTATTACTTCAGCAGTTGCTCTAACTCCATTAAAATCACTTAAATCCAATTCTTTTTTATTAAGTAGTTTCATAGTCTTATCTACAATTTCATTTATTAGTGGATCACCTTCTAATTCCTTACTGCTATATATTTTGTTATAAAATGATCCTGCTATTACAGTTTCACTTGATAGATACTTCATAGGAAAACTAACCTTGTATTCTAATTGATTTTTTATTTTATTATATCTACCCTGTATCCATAGATCTAGCTGAATTTCTACCTGTCCTTCTTGAAATAATGTACTTGTTTTTTTAGAGAATATAATATTACTTCCACAAGCATCTAAATTTATATTTAATTTTTCTATAGAGTTTTGTTTATGTATTTCTCCTATCCTTCTTAATACTTCTTTTAATCTATCCTTCTCTACTATTTTCTTATTCATCATATTATTACGCTCCTCTTATTTTAGTTTTGTTAAGTTTTATCAGTTTAATAATTGTTTATTTAGAGATAGTAGACACCTACTATCTCTTTGCTTCTTAATCAAAATCTTCAATCATTTTTACTAATACATCTACTATACCTTTATTAACATAACTTATTTTTCTATCTTCCTTTCGGGTATTGAAATACTTGGTTTTACTATAATCTTTTGAATATAAATCCTTCCTTTTTATCTGAATATTATGATATTTAATCATATTTATATCCCTCCTATATATAATATCTATCTATAAGTTAATTCAGTTCGTTACTATCTAGTTATCAACTCAATCCATTCAGGTCTTGATGTATTAAATATCTCTTTACTAAATGATACATCTCGGTCTTTATTTGGATTACATTCAACCATATCTTCACAGTCTAAGTTCCATCCTATGAATTTTAATCCCATAGATTCATATTCATTAATGTACTGTATAAAGCTTGATATTAATTGTAAGTAATCTTCATTGCTAACCAGATTTATTTTTTTATTAGGCTTAAAAAATAAATCTAGCTCTGAATCATTAACAACTATTAAACTTGGCCTTATATCAAGCTCTATTAAAGCATCTGTAAAAGCATATATATTATTATCATCAAATGTTAAATTTGCTCTAAGTCCATAAAAATTATCACCTTGTATTTTTACTAAATCTGATTTTACACACCCTATTTCAAATAACATATTTACAAATTGTAGTGCTATTGGGTTTAATAATTTAACTAACTCTTTATACTCATCCGAACCTAAGCATATATTTTTTCCGTCTCTTTTTGCTCCACTTAATACTTGCATTATTTTACTTATCATATCTATTTACCATCCTTTTAAAATTATTTTATTAGTCATATCAACATTACTTTGGAATTACAAATTCATATTTATCTAAAATCAACAAGTGTAGTTCCTTCATATCCTCTATATAAATATTTATCTACTGTAGCTTTTACTGTTTTATCTAATATCTCACTTACTTCAAATCCTCTTTTAACATCTAAACATTTGCCTGTAGCTGCCTCATATATCTTATGTATCTCATTACTATCATCAAATGAATAAGGTATCTTTTTCACAACAATATGATTACATTGAGTTTCAAATACAAGCTCTAAAAGTGTTACACCTTGTTTTGATCCCCACTTTGCATTTCTAATTATTCTAATATCTCGTATTATTGAATTTACAGCACTGCCTTTCTTTAATCCTGAGTTATTTTGTACTAATGGTTGTATATATTTACACATAAATTTTTCCTCCTCAATATTTTAAATTTATCACCTATTATCAATGTATAATAATTGTCAATTGATAATAGGTGACTAATTTTATGGTTATATTTAGTCTTACTTTGATATAATTATTTTTCGTTCTTTGCCTTTAACTATTTGTATACTAATACCTATATCCTGTAAATTACTCTTTATTTCATTTAACCTTCTACTTAAAGAATTAGCTGCTTTTGGCCATCCACTGCTACTTACATTAATATTTTCTTCTTCAGCTACCTTTATCAATTCTTTTAATAGCTCTGTACTTGTACCAGCCCACTTTCTATTAGATTCCATAAATTTAATTATTGCCTCTCCTACTGGATTTGATTGTATAGCTTCATAATTCGAATCATTTTGATTGTTTAAATAGGCCTTTAAAAATACATCTCCTCCTATACCAGATACTTCTGCTATTGCATATCCCCATCTAGTAAAATCAGTTAATCGCCCTAAATCCTTTAACTTTATACTTTTATATTTATTCATTGCTTTTGATATAATCGTAAATATCGCTCCTAAAATTTTAGGCATATCTTCTTCTATCCTCTTATTTAGTTCATTTTCTCCAATACGTTCACTTGAAGGTATTCTTTCTAGCTCGAATAATATACATCTATCTAGTAAATCTGGTCTTGTTGCTACTACATTTATTCCATTTAATACTATACCTTTTTTAAAATACATTACCTGTTGTTCTGAATCAGTGTATAATTTACGCTTTGCATATCCACCACCTGTAACTGCTGTGCAAAGTAAATCACTAATATCATTTGATATTCTATCTATATTATCAAAACATATTAAGTATTGATTGCTTAGTGTTACTGCCAAATCATCAACTGTTCTAGGCAATGATGTTGTAGGTACACTAGATGGATCAACAATATTTCTAATTAATTTCATAGTACTTGTTTTTGCTGAACCTTTCTCTCCATGTAAGACACATATTGGCCTTTGAATATTATCTATAAATAAAGATACTAATGCTATTTTTTGTAATATTAAATGATTCGTGTCCTTATATCTAAAGTATTTATCTAATATATCTAGACTCTCATGTTCTATCGGTCTTACTTGCTCCTTCATACTAGTATTAGAATCAAATATGCATTTTGGATTAGTAATTATTGTCCATCCATCTTTACTTATCTTTACTACTTCTCCCTTGTTATTCATTAAATCGTAATAAATATTTTCATCTATAACACTACACCTTTTTCCAATGATAACTGGATCTTTTAGCATACTTTTGGCTTTTATTAAGTTTACTGCTTTACCTATATTTTCAGTACTAGGCATTCTTTTTGTTTTACTATAGTACTCTAACGTTATCCAACGCTTAAATTTATCACTTCCTGCATTTAAATGGCTTATTCGATTATTTATATTTAACTTAACATACACTTCATCCATATTAGTTCTGTATATATCCAATTTATCGGCAATTCCTAATATTATTTCTTCTTGTGTTTCTTTTGTTTTATCCTTTTCGGCGATATTGTCGGTATTTTTACCACTATAATTTATTCCATATAACTCTTTTAATGTGTTCCAATTATTTTTGCTGCATGAGTCATGATGGCAGCCTGCATGTATATTACCATTATTGTATTCAATAACATAAGCTGATTTATCAGTGTGACGATCTTTAAATGGACATCTTTCTAGCACATATATTGTTTGATCATCCTCAATTTTTTTATGAGATATATTGATTCCAACATTTATTAAACATTCCTCTAAGGATAATCCATTATTTTCTTTTTAACAGGTTTTATATTCATAATATTCTGTCTTTTTATTTTGCTACTATAGCCTAAGTCATTTATTATCCTTTGTAAATCATCTATTGACGAATGTTTATTAGGATTACCTATATCAATAATTGCTGATCTTCTATGTGGCCTATCCTCTGTATCAATACCTTTACATGTCATTGTTCCATAAAACCTAGTCAATCTAGCTGGATTATATGTAGAGGTATCTACCTTAACCTTATCATTTGAAAACTTACTATCTAATGACTTTAGGAACTCCTTTACAGTTTTTATATTATCGACATTATTGTCTATATCGACTCTCAAAAGTATGTGATATCCATTTCCACTACTTGCAGTAATAAATCCATCAAGACCCATACTAATTAAATATTTTTTTATATCTTCTAACATTTCCTTAGCTGCATTATGTTCATCATTAGTAGATGATGTTTTTGATTTTCTTACAGGATCTAAATCAATTAATATAAATGCATATCGTGCTATCTCTTTATCTGGTACTGATTTTCCACCTTTTGCGAATGTATTTGATACTTCAATGTCTAAATCAGATTTGATAGGATTAAGCGTTATATAAATATTGCACCTCCCATCATACTTAGCTAAATCATTTAAAAGTAACGTTTCATCATCATACCTTACAGCTTTTACTTTACCATTGGGCTTCATATACACAATATTCACCACACCATGTTTTTTTAACGTTGATACTGTATGTGACATATTAAGTTTTAAATGTGCCATAATTTTTTTATCATCTCCCTTTTTTAATATTATCAATATCGCCGTTATTGACGATATTGACGATTTTTTATTTATCTCTCTTGCAATTACATTCTATAATATTTTTTATCTCTTTCTCTATTGGAAAAAATCTGATTCACATTTTTTCCAATGCTAATAAAAAAAAAGAAGACTTATTAAAAAGCCTTCCTCACCATCATTGTTCTTTATCAATATTTTTAATTCTATTGTTATTATCTTGTGTTGCAATCATTATTTCTTTAAATGTTTGTTTTGAAAACTCTGCATTTAGGTTTTTAATATCAAATATTTCCTTATATTTATCTATAGATTTATATTCTCCTCCTAGTGATGCTTTTAAATCTTCTCCATTTAATATAGAATCAATATTACATGCGTTCATTTCTTTTACTACTATATCATTAATATTATTAAGTATATTTACTTCTTCCCTCCATTTAATAGTAAATTCATTAAATAGTTTTTTATATAAGTTTACATATTCTAATCTTAAATTAATATCATCTATATTAGTTAATGTAGCTAAATCTGAAGTCATTATTTCTTTAATATATTGTATAGTATTTCCCATATGGCTATATAGTCTTGTATTAAATGCTCTCTCTAATAAGTATTCTAATTGTTCTTCATTTTCCCCATTTATTTTTATTCTTTCTTCTTTTATTAGTTCTACATATTTTTTAATCTCATCAAACTTAAGTTGCGTTAAACTGTTATTTCTAATACTCTTTGCTACAGGGTGTTGATTATACTTTAAAAGTATTAATATATTACTAATATCACACTTTTTTATTTTGGCTCCCTCGAATTGTTTACTTGGTATTTTAAATATATTAGCTATTTGCTTGTATATCCTGGATTTATCACGCTCTTCATTAAGAACATAGTTTTCTATATTTTTACTATTATCTTCGTAATATATATCAAAATATTTCCTTCCATATATATACTCATTCATTACTTCCCCTATAGTATAATACTTTGTACTACTATTTTTAACACATTCTCCCTTAATATTATATTTATAATATATATCTGGTAATAATGAGTCATATATCTTCTTAGCTTCCCAACTTAATTTATATTTTTTAT
>OLPU01000897.1_pt1 | contig 24342 bp, 27 predicted proteins | sample 1673111 | NCBI WGS metagenome assembly OLPU01 (sample SAMEA3136755, study PRJEB25190) | human gut metagenome | reverse complement strand
GTAAAACTCAAAAAAGTGGCATTCAGCCACTTTTTTGACACTCTGAAAGCGGCTTTCGCCGCTTTTTTAATACAGCAGCGCCTCGCTGCCGCTCTTGTCTACTATGTACCAGCTTCCATCCTTCATGGATACCGCAAAACCGTCTTTGAAATCACCGGCCTCGGAGTAACGGTAGTCGATTTTCAGTTCGCCGTAGGGGTCTATATAGCCCCATAGCCCTTCGCTGTTCTGCACTGCCGCGTAACCCCCGGAAAACGAGTGGGCGTCAGCGTATTGAGGAGCTATGAGCGTGGCGCCGCCGGTATTTATGAAGCCCCACTGCCCGTCGATGCGCACAGCCGCATATCCTCCCGAAAAGGGCTTTGCGGCGGAGTAGGTCTTTTTGAAAGCGCTCTTGCCGTATTTGTTTATATAATAGCAGCCGCCGCTGTCGGTTATCAGGGCAAAGTCTTCTTTATAGCCTTCGCCTGAAGAGCCGGCGTTGAGGGTTATGAGCGCCTTGCCCACCTTGTCGATTATATAGCTCTTGGAGGACAGGGAGACGAAGGCGAGGTCATTTGAGAATACATTGGCGGAGGACCATTTTTCGGATATGGCAATGTTGCCCATAACGTCAATGTAGCCGAAGCTGGAGGCTGTGCGGACGGCGGCCCTTCCGCAGCCGAAGGGGCCGGCCTCCCTGTAGCTATAGTCTATCTTTATATTGCCGGAGGCGTCAATATAACCCCACTTGCCGTCCTTTTCAACCGCTGCCATACCCTCCGCGAAGTCGGATACCGACGACCATGCCGGCTCGGCTATCCACGCGCCTGATCTGTCAATCAAGCCGTACAGGCCGTCCTTTGCGGCAAAGGCTACGTTGCCGTCAAATTCGTTTGCGGCGGAAAAGGCGGGGAGTATGACTATCTCGCCCGATGTGTTCTTGTATCCCCACAGGCTGTTTTCGAGGAAGGGAATAAGCCTGCCCGCAGTGGCGGTGGAGACTGCACGGGGAGTAGGGGTAGGTTTGGCGGCTTCTATTGCCGCTGCTTCCTCTTCAGCCTTGCGCAGCTCCTCGTCTTTTAATACGTTAGCGCCGCCCGCACTGTATGTGAGGCCAAATACTACCGCGCCCAACAGCAGCAGGCAGAGCGTATATCCATAAAGGGAAAGCAGCGAGTGCTTTCCCTTTTTTCCGGTATTTCCATGATTGTTGCTTGGCTGTCTTGATTCCATAATATACCTGGTGCTAGGCCTGAACGTTCCGGTTTTCCATCACGATATTGATGAACCTCTCCGCGGCTGCGGAAAGAGGTACGCCCTCCAGAGAGATAAGTCCTATGCCTCTTGAAGGCATGGGCTCTGCAAGGTCTATCTTGAACAGCTCTCCGCTGTTTATGGCTTCGCTGGCGAATTCATAAGTGACGCACGCTATGCCAAGGCCTATTTTGGCGAAGTTTACCAGCAGGCTGTGAGCGCCCAACTCTATCTCGGGGTGCAGCGTCACACTACAGACGGAAGCAAAGTCGTCCAGATATTTTCTGGAGTTGGAAGCCTGCTCAAGGAGTACCAGAGGCTCACGGGCCAGCTCGGCCATGGTGACCTTATGGCCCTTGAGGTGGGCGAACCTGTCAGAAGCTACGAATACGTCGTGTACCTTGAGAACATCGCGGACGCAGAGGGCGCTGTCTACTACCGGCAGGTTGACGAGGGCTATATCTACCTTGCCGACCTTGAGCAGTTCGACGGTGTCAGGGGTAGTACGGTTTGTGACCTGAAGCTGTACCTCGGGATATTCTGTATGGAACTTTTCAAGGTAGGGCAGCAGGAAAAACTGGCACAGAGTGTCGCTGGCGCCTATCATAAGGCCGCCTGACTGCAATGTGCGCATGCGGTTCAGCTTGTCCTCGGCCGCTGATATGAGACTTATTGCCTTATCGGCATAGCTGTAAAGCATACGTCCTTCGCTTGTCAGGGTTATGCCACGGCTGGTGCGGGTAAAGAGAGTGCAGCCCAGCATGTACTCTAACCTGTGCATGGACTGGCTGATGGCAGGCTGGCTCACGTAAAGCTCCCTTGCAGCATGTGAGAGACTGCCGCAGCGGGCGACGGTACAGAATATGCTGTAAAGATCCAGATCGGCCGGCATTGTTGTTGTTTGTTCCTCCTGGTTGTATTGTATCCGCAAAAGCCAACGGGGAATTATTTGTTCCCGTATTGCCTGTTTACGGTTAAAGTGCTAAGATGATTAAAACTAATATCCATTCCACCTATAATTTTTAATTATATAGTATTTCCTCTGCCTTTGCAATTGAAATTATAGGTGGATTTCAAAAATCGGGCAGTTTTATTTGTGTTATTGTTGCTCAGTGGTGTAAAATGAACTGTAAACCATTACTTCGCTTCAAAAGATGTAAATATTTCTAAATTATAATGCGGGATCCATTTAAGATAGTTAAAACTCACTTTTATAACTTTTATAATAAGAGGGCTGGATATGACAAAGTACTATTGGAAAGAGCTTTATTCCGAAATTAACGGCTGTCAAAAATGCAGACTTTGCGAGCAGCGCACCAATATAGTGATAGGTGAAGGCGACCCTAAAGCCACTATAATGTTCATAGGCGAGGGGCCTGGGCGGGATGAGGATTTGTCCGGCCGTCCTTTCGTTGGCAGGGCGGGGCAGTTGTTAGATAAGATGATAGGCGCAATAGGGTTCAGGCGTGAGGAAGTATACATCGCCAACGTAGTCAAGTGCCGCCCGCCAAACAACCGTACCCCGGAGGAGAGCGAGGCCGACGCATGCCTGCCCTATTTAAGAGTGCAGTTCGCCCTTATACGGCCTAAGATAATCGTATGTCTTGGCGCTACTGCGGCGAAGTACATTTACGATCCGAATGTAAGGATAACGAGAGACAGGGGAGTGTGGAAAGACAAGAAGGGAGTGTGGATACTGCCTACATATCATCCTGCCGCGCTGCTGAGAGACGAATCCAAGAAGCGGGAGGCATGGGAGGATATGCAAAAGTTAAAGCAAAAATACGATGAGATAGCGCAGAATACTTGAATAATCCCCGTATATGGTGCTATAATGAGACGTTGATTTATTTAGGAGGAGAAACCTACTATGTCAGGACATTCCAAATGGGCCAATATCAAAAATAAAAAAGAAAAAGCAGATAACGCGCGCGGCAAGATTTTTACAAAGATAGGCCGAGAGATCGCCATAGCCGTTAAAGAGGGCGGAAGCGACCCCAACAACAACTCCAAGCTGAGGGACGTCATAGCCAAGGCGAAGGCTAACAATATGCCTAACGACAACATTTCCCGCTCCATAAAGAAGGCCGCGGGCGAAATGGGCAGCGTAAACTACGAGGAGATCACCTACGAGGGATACGGCCCCGGCGGTACAGCGATAATCGTAGAAGTCGTTACCGACAACCGTAACCGCACCGCCTCCGAGATACGCCATATATTCGACAAGAGCGGCGGCAGCATGGGCGCCACCGGCTGCGTAAGCTGGATGTTCGACAAGAAGGGTCTCATAGTGGTAGAGCGCAGCGCTTCCATAGATGAGGACGAGCTCATGATGGAAGCTCTTGACGCCGGCGCTGAAGATTTCAACGCTTTGGACGATGTGTATGAGATATACACCGCGCCCACCGACTTCTCAGTGGTAAGAGAAGCGCTTGAGGCAAAGGGCCTCAGCTTCCTCTCCGCCGAGATAGGCATGTTCCCTCAGAATACCGTGGACGCCACTAAGGACGAAGAACTTGTGGAGAAGATCGAGAAGATGCTGGAACGCTTCGACGACGATGACGACGTTCAGGACGTATACCACAATGCCACCCTGCCCGAGGAAGAGGAATAATATAAGGACGTCAGAACGGCCTCAGGCATAGACGCATACGCAAAAAGCAAGCGTCCTGTATGCTGCAATATGCAGCATACAGGACGCTTTATAATTATCGCTTATTCTTCAACACTGGCCTTGGCCTCCGAACGTTCTTTTTCCCGCTGGGCACGCCGCCTGGCAAGGCGCTCCCTGCGCTGCTTTTCCTCGTTGGAATGCTTTACTATCACCGCTATGAGGGCGATGAGCAGCAGGGCTGCCGCGCCGCAGGCCGCGTAGAAAATGATGGGGTCTATGCCGGTGCTACTGCCGCTTTCGGGCTGCTCCGCAGGCTCCTCCACGCCGGGAGTAGGCGCGGCTTCTGCGGGCAGCTGGGGGCTTACGGGCCTTGCGGGCATTACGGCATAGCGCTGTATGGATTTGTCAGCCTCGCTGTATACATAGTAGCCCACTTCGCCGTCGGGATTGCGGCCGTATATGAGGTATACGGTACCCTGTGCGTCCTGTCCCGCCCATGCCTTGACCTGCTTGTCGTCAATGGTTATGGTGGTCTCGGTAAAGCCATCGGGCAGCGGCACGGAGCCGTCCGGCTCCAGCATGATGTAGGAGCGGGAGGTGGAGCTTACCGTCTGATACCTGTACAGAGAGCTCTTAGCGGCGTCATATATGTAGTAGCCTCCATTTTCACCCGAAGCATTTGAGAGGTAGAGGAGGGTGGGCGCGTCGGAATCCTGAACGGATACGGCGGGCACGGTCTGTCCCTTGTAATCCACCGTTGTCTCAGAATACTTGGATGGTATGGTCACGTTTTCGAGATTGGTCCAGATGTACATCTGCTGGCCGCCCTCATCGGTTATGCCCTCTGCGGGTATGCCCTCGGTGGCGTAATCGGGGGCGGCGGCCTGGGCAACTGCGGGAGCGGCCGCTATAGATACGGTAACTGAGGCTGCAGCTGTACCCTGATCCTCGCCGCTGTAGCTGAGAGCCTTGGTTATGTTGAAATCCACTTTGGCCTCTCCCGCGCCGGCAGCTGTAAAGGTTATGCGGGCGGAAAGGGAGGAAGCTCCGTCCTTCTCGGCGGAGACCAGCGCTATGCGCCCGTCTGACGCGCCGCCGTCTCCCTCGGTGAAGGTGAGGAGGGAGGGGTCGTAGGAGAATTCGCCCTCGGCGGCGGAAAGCTTTTTGCCGGCAAGGGTGACAGTCACCACGACGGTGTCGCCGGCGGTGACGGAGGTCTTATCCGCCGTAGCGGTAAGCTCGGGAGCGGCGAACGCCATGGCGGGGAGCGCTACTAAAAGCAGCATGGCAACAAGAGACAGGACCCGCTTATATGTAATGGAAGTCTTCATTTTTTAATCCTCCTGAGTTATCTTTGCATCGTCGGATACGTACTGTATCAGTCGTATCATATCCATAATATCCACCGTTTCATCGTGGTTTACGTCTGCCGCCCTGAGGTACGGGCCGCCAAGTATTGAGGACCTTATGAGGTGCTTTTGCAGGGCGGTTATGTCGTCCTTGTCTATTTTACCGCTGCCGTCTATATCGCCGTAGATTATTATGGGCAGGTCGAACATGGCAAAGCCGTCACTATAGGTATTGCGTACGGAATCGCCGGTGCATAACGCGTCGGTCTTCTGTGCGCCCTTCTTGTCTATGACGGTAAGGGTACCTTCGGACTCCAGCTTGCCCAGCAGCTTTTCCGCAGTGGTGCCGGGCTTTATCTCACTTATGCCCCATGAATGGACCTTGCAGCCGCTGGCCTTTATCCTGGGGGCGGTGTCGTAGGTGCCCACGGTGTACAGCGCCGTGTCTTTATAATAGAAGGCAAGTATGTCCTCGTACTTCTGACCGGCACGGGCGCGCTCCTGCGCGCTGCGCTGTGAGAGACCTACCCCGTGGCCGTAGCGGCGCTGGGTGAGAAACCAGCCTGAATATTCCTTTTCTGCGGTGCGGTATTCGCCGCGCTCCGCGCCATACATGCGGAGGTTGCGTTTCTTCGCGCCTATCTGGCCCAGCGTGTTCTCATAGCTGCCGAAGCTGAGCTCCTCAAATGGCAGCGTGAATGTAACCTGGCCTGCCTGCTCCGGGTTGTTCCTGGGCGCTACCATCAGGGTTAACTCGACGTTAGTGTAGCAGCGCTGCTCCGGGTCGTTTTCCGCGCTGGGATCCTTTGCAAGCACCTTTACGGTGGAGAGCAGCTCAACCTCCTGCCCGGCGGCCGCATAGGCGGCCTTTTTTATAGCCGTGAGGACAGAGCTGTCCATGAGCTTTTCGGTTATCTCATCGTATGTATCAGGAATAAAGGACTTCTCTTCAAGGCTGGACTTGTTGAGCAGGTCATACACGTCGTCGGCATGGGTGTAGTAGGGGAGGTCGTTTTCCCATACGTTGCCGGTGCGCTCGGTCTGCCCGCCGTTGGAGGCGGAGTAGAAGGCCTCGATTATGTCGCCGTCGTATACCAGCACCTGCCCCTTAGTGGCGTCAACCGCCGCTATGGCGCGGGTATTTTTGCTGGCGTAGCCCCGGTATACTTGATCCTTTGAGGTGTCCACAAGGTCGTATGAGCGGCTCGCGGCGTACCTTGAGCAGCGGGCGACGGCATAGCCCCGGGCGCACACCGCCTGTGACTTAAGGGCCTCCACCGGGAAGGAGTTGCTCATTTCATGGGGCACCACACCGTAAAGGTACTGCTCGATGGGCAGCGTGTTTATGGCGCGTATGCTGCCCTCGTACACGTCAAAGGTCATGTTGCCGAGGTAGGTGCAGGTGCCGTATTCCGCGTTCTTGAGCCTGATATAGTCGGTGGTCTTGCCGTAGTTCTTTGAAAGCAGCGTAAGGGAGGGGCCTGTGTAGGTCTTGTCCCCCAGCTTTATGGATACCCGGCTGCCCACCGCTTCGACGGTGAGCTCATCGGTTCCGACGCTGCTGCCGGCTTCCTTCAGCGTGTATTCACCTACTGGGGTGAATGTAAATGACCTGCCGCTGCCTATGGAGAGCTTTACCCGCACATCGCTGTGGAATACCGCGGCGAAGGCGGGAAGCATTGCCATGATAAGCGTAAGCGCCAGGGCAAAGGCGATGGCCTTGGTGGTTTTTTGCATAAACAATGCCTCCTGTAAAAAATCCTTCTGAATGATATCGATACATCAGGAAAGGCCGGCGCCGAACAGCTGAACGGCGTATGTGGAGCCGCCAACGGAATATATGCCTATACACATATCCGTAAAGCCTTCCCTGAGAATGTTTTCCCTGTGGCTGGGAGAGTCCATCCAGGCGTCAAATATCAGTTTTGATGTAACATTGGACACTCCGCTGCACATAAATATGTTTTCGCCAAATGCGCTGAAGCTTATACCGTCGTCGGTGACGGCGGTGGAGCAGCTGGCACCATTTGGCCGGGTGTGATCGAAAAGGGTTACGATCTCACGGGCGCGAATATCCGCGGCTTTTTGCAGTTTGCTCGAGTATTTAAGCGTGTTCAGCCCCGCCTGCTGCCTGTATTGGTTGACAAGCTCAAGCATGCCCGAGTTGTAGTCGTCATCAGACGCTGTTAAAATAACCGTAGGCGCTGCCGTAGGGGCCGCAGTAAGGGAGGGAACAGGCTTTGCTGTCTGGATGGGCAAGGCTGTTGGCTGCGGTGTGAAAGGGGCCCCAGGGGCTTCTGAGGGTATCAAAGGTAGAGATGCGGTGGGCGCAGAAGCCATCGGCTTGGGAGTGACTGCCGCCTCGTAGCCGCCGCCCTCAGGCACTATGACCTGTATGTATGAATCCGTCTCAGCTTTTGCACAGCCTGTCAGAAGCAGCGCTGAAATGAGAAGGAGGGTGATAAAGCGATACATCGGATATCCTTTCGACAGTACAAGCATATTGCAGACAATTATCTATTATATTTTATACCATCAACGGGCCTGTGCATATTAAAATAATTGTGAATAATAGAAAGAGCCTTCCGAGGATATTGTTCAGCCCAAAGTAGACACCGACGGCTACGCCAATGGCGAGGATAGAAAAAACGAGCTGACGCAGGTTCAGCCCGAAGAATATGCTTTCCTGATAGTCCCGTATTTCACGGTTGATTTTCACTTCCAATTCGTTTTCCCTCCAATCAAATAAAGCTCTCCGACGCGAAGCTTGTTGAGCTTTGTAAGATCATTCAGAGATTTTTTTGCACCCTCCGGCACGGAATTGATATCATAACGGGTGATATTGTCTTCCGGCGCAAATGTAACAGTGCTGATGAAAGGGTAGAGGCTGCCCTTGCGCTCCTCGCGGTCAATGGTGATTGTAACAGAAGTAATCGGCGCGCCCGATGTAACGTTTCCGTGAAAATTATAGTTCGAACCAAGCTCCAGAACGTACCCGTCTGTCAATCATTGGGACTTCGCTGCATTCCGTAAAAGCGAGTCTGCCGTAGACTGGTCGACCAATGGACAGGTTGAGAAGACTGGTTGCGATCCGGTCCGTCGCGTCCGATCTGTAGCCGCCGCAACAGTCTGCACAAGCGCCGCATCGCATTCGCCGCGCAAAAATGCCGCGCAATCCGCAGCCGAACACCCGTCAGAGAGACCGTCAACGGTCAAAAACGTATGCGAAGCGGCCTCGGCAGCATCATTCGCAGCGTCGGCTTCAGCGGCATCGGTCTCGCCATCAGCGCGAGCAGCCAGAATTGGCAAACACAGAATCAGCAGGCATAGCGGAAGTATCTTGCGATAAAGCACAGTGTCCTCCAAATTATCAGTATCTATGTTATTCAGTATAGAAGTCCGATGATGAATGACAAGCTGTGATTCGGCATTAAAAAGGCAGCCGATATACTCGGCTGCCTTATACTCTACTTCGCACCACCGGCGCTTTGTTCCGTTTTTGCCTTGGATTTCTTTGAATCCTGAATCTCGCCAGCTGCGGTCAGCGCTAATTTTGTAATGACCGGTCCGATCAGTTCATAAATCAGCGTCGCCGTCAGCACGACCGCTTGGATCTGAGTGCCGTATTCCGGAAGGGCATTCAAGGCGACTTGCGCCATGCCGATCGCAACACCGGCTTGCGGCAGAAGCGTTAAGCCAAGATACTTGCGGATATTCGGCGAAGACTTGGCAATGGTTGCGCCAAGGAAAGAACCGAAGTATTTTCCCAAACTACGAGCTACCATATAGACAACGCCCAAAAGCCCGACAGTAGGAACAACTGCAAGATCCAGCTCGGCTCCCGAAAGTACAAAGAACAGCATAAACAGCGGCGGTGTCCACGCATCCGTGATTTCAAGCAGCTCATCCGCGTCATTGCGCAGATTGACAAGGACCGCACCGATGGCCATACAGAGCAGCAGAGAGGACAGGTTCCAAATAGAAGCAAGTGCGGAACCGAGCAGCACTGCGGCGACCGCTACGCTGATCCTGTTCACCTTGGAGTGAAAGAATCGCATGGCCAAGGCGATGAGTAGACCAATGCCGGCGCCGACTGCAAGCGAAAGCACGATCTCAAGCAATGGCTGCAGCAGCATGGATGTTACGGTCAGCGTTGCGTTTGAAGCAAGTGCCTGCGAGATGGGAAGGGAGATGGAGAACAGCATCAGCCCTACGGCGTCATCCATCGCGACAACAGGGAGCAGCGTCGATGTCACTTCACCTTTTGCGTGATACTGCCTGACGACCATCAGCGTTGCGGCCGGAGCGGTAGCGGCAGCGATTGCGCCAAGTGTGAGTGAGAGCGGGGCGGGGAAGCTGCAAGCAAGGAGCGCGGCGTCGACGAGCAGCGTAGCGAGGCACGCTTGAAAGAATGTAATGGTAATGGAGCTTGTGCCGATCTGCTTGATGTTGCTGATCCGGAATTCACCGCCGATAGAAAAAGCAATAAAACCAAGCGCTACATCCGTAAGCACATCGGTGACAGCCGCGTCGCTCTCTTGAAAAATGCCAAGGCAATATGGGCCGATGATGAGACCGGCGATGAGATACCCCGTTACGTTCGGCAGGTGAACCGGCTTGACAACGCGCGTCAACAGCAGACCGCAGATCATCGCGGCCGCAAGACATAGAATGATTTGCATATTGGTTATTCGACTCCTTCTACGCTTGTCACAGGCACGGTGAACATGATACCGGCGTTCGGTCTGTCGAGGCTGCCGCACACATCGTGTATGCAGGACTTTGCAACGCCGATCTGCTCCTCCCGAAGCACGGCAAAAAGCATTTTCCCGGGCTCATGATCCGGGTTGATAAATTTGCGCAGAGAGCCGAAAAACGGCGGCGGTTCAATCGAATCAGCCGCAAGCGTTTGCAGCATTCCTTCACAGTCCACCATCGTGGCGCCATGAATCCCGCGTTCCGCCATTTTTTGCAGAATGGGAGAGACGGTTGCTACGCGGTTCGTAATATAAATGAACAACAGCATAGGGGGGACATCCTTTCCTGCGCGGGTTCCGCCGCGCGAATCAACACTATTTTCCGAAAGCACATTACGCCTTTTTTGCGCTTTTGTCAAGCGCAGTGTTATGGTATAGAAAAAAGCCGTTTGCATAAAGCTTCAACGGCTTTTCTGCCAGTGCAATCCGAGTGCATATTTAATCGTTGATTTTTCCGGTAAACAGTAGCCTAAAATTACGGCTTTTCTCCGCTTGCAATGGCGGAATATTAAATTAAAGCAGGTTCAAAGACTATGCGGCTGTAAAATTGAAAGCCCGAAAGCGCTGTGCTTTCGGGCTTTTCTGGCTCCCCCTGTTGGACTCGAACCAACGACACTGCGGTTTTTAGGACGTTGGACGCACAAGAGGAAATGCTCAAAAAAGCCCTGTTTCTCTAAGTTTTTGATATATTTATTATACCACACTTTTAACACCAAAACAAGCAAAGCACACAAAAAGCACACTGTTTTTGACCATTTAGTGTGCCTAAAGTGTGCCTGAAAACCACTGCCAAAACACGCTGCTTTTATATAAGGAATCAGTGAAAATTGGCAGTTAGCGTATTTTTATCGTTCCTATTTTGTCTATCTCTCTTTGCAGTTCGTTTACTATCTTATCAGATATAAATCTCTGTGCTTCCTTGCTTTTGAATATCTTTTCAGCATCATCAAAGGCAATGCTGACGCAAGTGTTCACATCGTATTCCATTGCCCCCACAAGCCGCTGTAATGCGTCATTCCATATCGCTGTGCAGATTGTTTCTACAATCTGTGGCACAAACTCCTGAATAGCTTTTATGGCTTCCTGCCGCATTTCAGCGTGATGCTGTCTGGCGTAACCGCCGTGGTAGTCTCGTGTTGGGTTGTCAAAGTAATTTTTTCCTAATGTTTCGCCTTTTCTCACAAAGGCACTGTTACCATAATAAGATGCATGGGGATAAATAGATGACATTTCTTTTAACCTCTCTGTATAATTGACTTTGCCGTTTCTATGGCGTTTGGGTATTCCTTTTCCAGTGTGTAAAGGATGAATCTGTAATACTTATCTGATGGATACTGTCCGCAGATGTAGTTATAAAGGGTGTGCGGCCTTACGTTGATTTGCTCTGCAAAGTCCTTTATGCTGCTGCCGCAGAATGGCAAGCACTTCAATGATTCCTGAAATAGCCTTAATTCTTCTGTTGTCATTGTTCTTCTCCTGTTGTTATCTACTTGTAAGTAATCTTTTGTTGCGTTTGCTCCTTGAATTTACGTGTGGTGGGGATGGTATATGGGATTTGTGCAGATTTGCTTCATTATTTTTATTCGTTCCTGATAACAAAGCACCACGAAAGGAAAACTGCCAAAATTCGCTGTATCCCTATATAGAATCAGTTGATTTTGGCAGAATTGCATTAACGTGTGATGATGGCAAAGCGTTTGCAGTTCTGCCGCCCTTCTGTTATGGTGTAACCGTCCTCAATCAAGGCTTCTTTCGTGGATGGCCATGCCTTTTTCTTCCCATCATCCTGCCGCAGGGAGAGTGCTTCACAAAGCCGCTTCTTATCTTCCGTGAACAGTTTCACGCCCATAAATTCAGCAGGAACATAAGGCACACAATCATAATTCAGCACATACAGGGAATCCAAATCATCACGATAACGGCCACGCACCTGAATTTGTGTTTCTTCTTCCTGATTATGAATGACGATATAATCCAAATCACCGAAAATATTGATAGAAGTCTCTGAACTGGCATTGATGATAAACATATCATATTCGGGCGGCAATGCTGCATTGGTGAGAATGTATTCGCGCACTCTGCGCTGTTCCTCTGTCATTGGATGGTCTTGGTTATTGATGCTCCAAATAGAAATGACCTTGATTCCTCGCTGCTTTGCCTTTTCTTCAAACTCTTTCATTTGATGGATGCGGCCAATATAAACAAGTCCTCTTTCCGCAAGCCCCAAGGATGGGAGCAGCATTTCAAGGTTGGTGTAAGTGAATCGCTTATCCGTTTCAAACTGCCGCACATTATCATCCACTTTTACAAAACGTGACTTGCATTTCATCTCACATACTGCTCTATCAGGCGTTGCGGAAAGCCCAATGACTTTAACTTTTGTGTTGATGACTATTTCTTCCAATCTTTGCTTTGCAATCTTATGATATGGCGTATCGTTGGGATTATGGCTGATGAATGCTGAAAAGCGTGGGAGATTATGTATCTCATCACAAAGAATCACTTCAAAGGAATTACCAAAGTCGCTATACTTCTGCGCCAATACTCCAAACTTGGCGTATGTCATTACCACAATGCGATTCGCGGCGGCGGCTTCGCCAAACCAAACGGAACCATTACGCACGGTTTCACACCAATCTCTGTTGTAAAATTGCGTGTTGGGATGCTTCAATAACTGTTCTTTGCCGTTGACGGTATCGATTAGATAAACCATCTTATACGGGCGGCTCACGGTCTTGGATAGCACATTAAGCGCCCAATAGGTCTTGCCGCACCCAACAGGAGCGGTAACGAGGTTTAACATACCGCTATAAATATCATTCATATGGATTGCGTCACTTAGATACTTTGTACCTTTCATTTTAAAAAGTCCTTTCAGTGTATTTTTGTACTTGAGGGCAGAAAAAAGAAAAGTTCAGCAAAAAACGCTGAACCTTTTATGTGAAACTGTAATCCGACAGTGAATTATGATTATGAAGTACGTATTCTTCTACGTATATGTAACCACAATGTCAATTCGGCTCTACTATTCCCATTCAAACGGAGGCGGTTTTTGTATCAGGCAGGATAAGATATGGTTTTGATGTGCCTGATGAACTATTCTCTTTTTTCTTCTCTTTATATAAATATTATACCTGAAATTCAGGGGAAAAACCAATTTTGAAAGGTGTCAAGTTTTGAGCAGGGAAAAAGGCAGCAATCTGATTTGATTACTGCCTTTGGTTTAATTTCATTTATGAAATTGCTTGGATTATTCCCGCATAAGTACTCCAAAATGTATCGGTTTTGTAGGCCTCAATTAAAGCTTTGGGAACGTATATTGCATTTGGGTTATTATCAGCAAAGATTCCACCCCAATGGTCTGATGGGAGACTGGCGGTAACTACATTGCTTGATAACAGTGTAATAGATGGGCTGCAGCGCCAAAATGCACCATTCCAAATGCGACTTATGTACTCTGGAATCGTTATATTATTTAATGCTGTGCAAGCACCAAACATATATGGCGATAATCTTCCAGTACTAGATGATGTTGCGCCTGCTGTTCCAAAGGTAACCTGAGTTAGACTTGAACAATTTTCAAAGATATATGCCCCTAGGTTTGAATCGCCTGGATTAGTTAATACACTGTGGGGAATATATACAGATTCCAATGATACACAGTTTTGAAAAGCAGATTCGCCTAATGTTAAAAGGCCATCTGGCAAAATGATTTCATTCAAAGATACACAATTATAAAACGCCCTAACACCTATAGCTTTAACATTTGAGGGGATTTCCACCGTCTGAATTAACTTATTATCTATAAATGCTTCGTAATATATTTCGGTTGTTTTATCAGGTATTATAACATTTGTATCACTGCCCACATAAGCCAACAGAACAGTACCATTTCCATTATCATTGAAGATGAAATCAGTTGTTTTTGCAATAATTCCTGTATCCTCATTCCCAATCCACCAGTTACCGTTCTCACCAATGTAGGGAGTTTGACCAGCGGCACCTGATGCACCGTCTTTACCGTCAGTGCCATCTTTACCATCTACGCCATCACGACCAGCGGCACCGGTATCGCCTTTTTCACCTTGGGGGCCACGTTCACCTTTGGGGCCTTGCGGACCAACTTCACCTTGTGGTCCTTGTATTCCCTGAGGGCCTTGAGGACCAATATCACCTTTATCGCCCTTTTCGCCTTTGGCATAGCCTGCATCTATGGTGCTGCCGTCGCTCATAGAAAGAATAAGGTTACCGTCATCGTTGATGTTGGCACCTACGACAGATACCGCCGCAGAGCAGCCAACGGAAAGCAGCATTATTATCGACAATGCTAAAACTATAATCTTTTTCATAACAGTTCGCCTTTCACGCTTCTCTCACAACTTCTTTGAAAGTATGCCGCACAATATGCGGTGTGCTTTTTAACTGCACATATCTTGCTACTGTGGAGCCGCTGCGTCCCATTTTTCTGCCAACCGCCGCAAAAGTGCCCAGTTCAGCATAAAGGCGCTGCATTTCCACTATCTCCTGTGGAGTAACACGAGCAGCCATTGTTTATCAGTCCTTCTTCTTGAAAGGCTTGGTGCCGGTTACAACACACTTATCGGAATTCTTGATGCACTCACTCCACAGTTCATTGATATAGCCGGTAAAGGTCTTTTTCTTGGTTTCATCGTTGCTTACTTCCATAATGATGCGGTTGATGTCGTCAAGCTTCTGCTGATAGTTCCAAGGAACAGTAATGGTCTTTTTGTCGGTGTCAAGGATGATACGCATTTGCTTTTCCTCCAAATAAAAAATGTATGAAAACTGCGGCAATCCGTAAATTTTCATACATCTCAGTATATATATATATTGTCAATGATTTTGCCGTATTTTACTTGAAAATTATTTATTTTGAAGTGTTATGACGAAAAACGAATTGTATTTGCAGGAAACGCAGCATTTTACAGTGAAAATACAGTGTTTTTGAGCGATTTGCGGTAAATATCTTTGTTTTGAATGAGAATGGATTGTTTTCGCTTCAATTTCCAGTGGAATGATTCAGATTTTGCCAAAATACGCTGTTTCCTTAATAGAAACATCGCTTGACAAGGGCACACAGAGAAAAACAACTGAAAATGAGCTGCCAAGCCTTACACAATGCACCGCCTAACAGGACATAGGCGGTGTTTTTGTATGCAGACAGCGTTTTCTCTGTGTGCCGATATGGGCCAGCCGTGCGGCATGGCCTAAATTCTTGTCAAGGAGGTTATTCGTGTCATGGCAGAAGAAAACAAGCATCCCCCTACCACGGAGGAACAGACCCCGCCTGAAATGCCGGGAAAGGCCCCAAAAATGGAGCAGGCCGAAATCCCTGATGTGGGCGGCGGCCCTGCTCCGTCCGCAAAGGTGATTGACCTTTCCGCTGTGCGTTCCACGCCGGAAAAGGATGCTCCGACGGACATCCCCAAGGAGCCGGAAGCCCAGCCTGTTTCCGTCACCGAGTACAGCAAGCAGGAATGGAAAAAGCCCATGCCGGAGCCAGAGAAGCCCAAGCCCAAACGGGGCCGCCCTGCAAAAGCCGAAAAAGCTACGCCCACCGAGCCGGGGGCCAAGAAAGAGGTAAAAGCGGAAAAGCCCTGCCGAGGCCGTCCGCCCAAGGCGGAAAAAACGGCCCCGGAGCAGGGTAAGCCGCCCAAGGCTGGCAAGACCCATGCGGCCCCCGAAGAAAAGGCAGCGCCCCCGGCCCCGGAAGTGCCGCCTACGCCCCGTGACGCTACCAGAGGCGAAAAAGAGGAAATCGTCTATCTTGACCTTTCCGACCTGCACCCGTTCAAGGATCATCCTTTCGGTGTCCGTGACGATGCGGAAATGAAATCTCTGGTGGAGAGCGTCCGCAACGGCGGCGTCAACCAGCCCGCGCTGGTGCGTCCCCGTGAGGGCGGCGGCTATGAGATCATCGCGGGCCACCGCCGCCAGATGGCCAGCCAACTTGCCGGGTATCGCAATATGCCCTGTATCGTCCGCAATATGACGGATGACGAGGCTATTCTCGCTATGACGGATGACAACCTCCGTCAGCGTGAAACGATTTTGCCCAGCGAAAAGGCCCTGTCCCTGAAAATGCAGTATGAGGCCATCAAGCATCAGGGAGCACGAGGCGACAGCGCCGAGGCCGGAAAGCTCTCTCTTGAAAGCGTGGGCCAGCGCAACGGCATGAGCGTGAAAACCGTGCAGCGGTATATCTGGCTCAATGATCTTGTGCCGGAATTGAAGCAGACGATGGATGACGGAAAGCTGTCTTTCACCCCGGCTGTGGAAATTTCCCGTGTGCGCCCCAAGCACCAGAAGTATATCGCCGTGTCCATTGAGGGCCAGCAGGCTTCGCCCTCCAAGGGTCAGGCAAAACGGCTCCGCGAGCTGGACAAGGAAAACAAGCTCTCCCCGGATGTGATCGACGGTATTTTGTGTGAAGAAAAGAAAAAGGAGGATCGTGACGTGATCATTACTGGCGCTGAACTGGAAAAGTTTTTTGGCAAGGAGGCCACGCCCCGGCAGATGAAAGACCAGATCATGACGCTGCTGGAGGACTGGAAAGAGCGGCAGCCGCCCGAGCTTGCCAAGCCCGACAAGAAAATGGATATGGAAAAGTAACGACCTCTGGCCACCATGACCAGAGGCTTTTTGCTGCCCCGGTAGGATATGGCTCTTGCGGTTATATCCCCCGTCGCCGCCCGTAAGCGAGCACAGGCGGGAGTGGGCTGTCAAGGGGGCTTCGCCCCGCCGTGTGCGGCAGCTTTGCCCTTGATCGCCTGCCCCGGCTGTGCTTTTTCTCCGGCAAGCGGCGGGGGTATATCCTCCAGAGCCGCCCCCTTTTCCAAGATTGGAAAAGGGCGGGGGGAAAAGGTTGACCCACTACATTATATAAAAACGGAGGTTTTCACAATGAAACGACCCCTTGCGTATATCACCGCCGCGTGGAGCGGCGATCCCTGCGAGGCGACGGAGCAGGCCGCCAAGTATTGCCGTGCTGTCTATGAGGCGGGCTTTTCGCCCATCTGCCCCACGCTCTATCAGCCCCTTTTCCTGAACGATGCCGTTCCCGAGGAGCACAAGAGCGGCATCGACATGGGCCGTGACCTGCTCCGCCGCTCTCATGTGCTGGTGGTGTGCGGCAGTATCTCCACGGAAAGCATGAAAAACGATGTGGCTGTGGCCCAGCGGCTGGGGATCACGGCAACCACGCTGGACGGCATCCTGACCGTAAAGCGTCAGGGCCGCCGCTGATATGAACGAGATCCGGCTGGGGAGCCTGTTTGATGGGATCGGCGTGTTCCCGCTGGCGGCGGTGCGCTGCGGTATCGTGCCCGCATGGGCCAGCGAGATCGAAAAAGCGCCTATCTCCATCACGAAACGCCATTTTCCCGGTATGGCGCATTTAGGGGATGTGACAAAGCTGGACGGCGGCGACATTCCGCCTGTCCACATCATCACCTTTGGCTCACCCTGCCAGAACCTCTCACAGATCGGCAACAGGGCCGGTCTTGCCGGGGAAAAATCCAGTCTGTTCTTTCATGCGATTCGTATTATCCGTGAAATGAGGGAGGCGACAAATGGTATATTTCCAGCAATCGCTGTTTGGGAGAACGTCATGGGAGCGTTTTTTTCAAATGACCGGATGGACTTTAGAGCCGTGCTCTCAGCGTTCACAGCCGCCGACATTTCAATGCCTGCTTCTGGAAGATGGGCAGGAGCCGGAATGGTGCGAGGGCATACGCCCGATCTCGCATGGCGGCTCATGGATGCCCAGCATTGGGCAAGCCCCCGATTGGCACGACGGCAGCGCGTCTTTGTTGTGGCAGACTTTGGAGGACAATGTTCCCACGAAATACTTTTTAAGCCCCGCGCAGTGCAGTCAATTTCTGCGTCTGGCGGAGATTGCTGGCTGTCCGCCGCCTGCGGAAATCGAGGCTCTTTTATTGAAGCAGGGCGGCGTGTACCGATCACCAGACCCTTTCAATGCTACCGTATGCGGGCATCGGCAAAGGAGCGGACAACGGAGGCGTTCCGAAACAGCTTCGGATTGCCAACTGACCCTTTTCCCACTCTGTTAGCCAGCGCGGTAAGTCCCTTTGCCTTTTGGTATGAGGACGATCCTGCCGGGGGCTGTGTCCGCTTTCCCACGGAAAGAGAATGTGAACGGCTCATGGGGCTGCCGGAGGGCTGGACAAAGTGCGGCGCGGATGGTGAGGAAATCCTGTCCGCCCACCGTTACCGGGCGCTGGGAAATGCTATCGCGCTGCCCTGCGCCGAGTACATTGTGCGCGGCATATACGATGTTCTGACAAGGAGGTGCTGAAAATGTCATCCCTGTTTGAAGCCTACATTACCAACCTCGGCAAATACAACGAGGGGCGGCTTGTAGGCGAAACGCTGAAATTCCCGGCCACCACGGAGGAGGTGCAGGCCCTTTTGAAGCGCATCGGCGTGGATGGGGTACGGTATGAGGAAATCTTCATTACCTCATTCGACGGTGATGTGCTGGGCCTGTATGACCATTTGGGCGAGTATGAAAGCATTGACGAGCTGAACCATCTGGCCCATGTGCTGTCTGACCTCGACCAGAGCGACATTGAAAAGTTTGAGGCCGTCATTGACAGCGGCGAATACACGGGCAGCGTCCATGACCTGATCAACCTCGCACAAAATCTGGATTGCTATGACTTCTACCCCGGCATTGACAGCGAGGAGGCGCTGGGCCGGGTCTACATTGAGGAAATGGAAATGCTGGATGTGCCGGATGATGTGCTGCCCTACTTCGACTTTGAAGCCTACGGGCGGGACGCACGGATCAACGACGGCGGCCATTTTGCCCCCGGCGGCTATGTGTTCAATAACGGCGGCAGCTTTGTGGAGCGGTATCACGGGATGGAGGATATTCCCCCGGAGCACCGTATCTTCGCCTATCCCAAGCTGAATATCCGGGAGCAGATGGCGGCGTATCAGGAGGTCATAGACCGTTCGGCGCTGAACGAGGAAAAGCAGCGGCTCCCCGCCAGCCGCGAGGACAGATAGGCCGCTTCTGGTCACGGTGGCCAGAGGGCAAAGGAGGTGTAAGCTATCGTCGGAGATGAAGTGTCCCGGCAGACCATCGCCGTCAGCGTCAAGGCATCCAAGCTGACCGCCCGTGCGCTGGCCTATGTGGTGGCAGCCGTGGGCCGGAAGATCGCCAAGGAGCACCGCAAGGCGCAGACACCCCACGGCAAGCAGAGTGTGCGGAAACTCATGGGCCACGGCGGGGACACCAATGCCATTGAGGTGGATACGCCCAAGCTGTTTGACAAGGTTGCCCGGAAATGGGGCGTGGACTACGCCATCCGTCGTGTGGGGGATGAAAAATATCTGCTTTTGTTCAAGGCACGGCAGGCCGATGCCATCACAGGCTGCTTTGCCGAGTATTCCCGATTGGAACTAAAACGGGCCAAGTCCCGGCAGACGCCGATCCGGGAGCAGCTCCGGCAGGCCGAGGAACAGGTGAAAAAGCAGCCCCAGCGGGAATTGACAAAGGAGGCGGCGCATGGCGACAGATAAAATCAGGAAGTATGTTCTTCCGAACATCCCGTACCTGTTCATCGGCTGGTTTTGCCTGAAAATCGGCACGGCGTACCGCCTGGCCGCTGGCGCGGGCTTCGGGGAAAAACTGCTGGGGCTGGGCCAGACCATCGGCGCGGCCTTTGCCAGCTTCGCCCCCGGCCTTGCCCCGCTGGATTGGTTTGTCGGCATTGTGGGTGCAGTCGGCTTCCGGCTGCTGATCTACTGCAAGGCGAAAAAAGCAAAGAAATTTCGCCGCGATGCCGAGTACGGCACGGCCCGCTGGGGAACAGAAAAAGACATCAAGCCTTTTGTCAATCCCAAGTTTGAAAACAATATGCTGCTGACCGCCACGGAACGGCTCACCATGAACACCCGCCCGAAAAATCCCGCCAACGCCCGCAACCTCAATTTCTGCGGCATCGGCTCGTCCGGCTCGGGCAAGACCCGCTTTTGGCTCACGCCGCAGCTCCTGCAAGCTCATTCTTCCTATGTGGTGGTAGACCCCAAGGGCGGTGTGCTGGGGCAGGTCGGCTCGTTTTTGCAAAAACGGGGCTACAAAATTAAGGTGTTCAACAGCATAGACTTTTCCAAGTCCATGCACTACAACCCTTTGTCATATATCCGCAACGAGGCCGACATCCTGAAATTCGTGAACGCCCTGATCACCAACACCAAGGGCGAGGGCAAGGAGGGCGATCCGTTCTGGACGAAAGCGGAAACGCTTTTGTACTGCGCCCTGATTGCCTATATCATTTTTGAGGGGCCTGCCGAGGATCGGAATATGAATACGCTGGTGGACATGATCTCCGGCATGGAGGTCAAGGAGGATGACGAAAACTATAAAAACGCCGTGGATTATATGTTTGACGGCCTTGCCAAACGCAAACCGGATTGCTTCGCCGTGAAGCAATACCGCAAATTCAAGCTAAGCAGCGGCAAGACGGCCAAAAGCATCCTCATTTCCTGCGGCGCACGTCTGGCTCCCTTTGACATTCCCCAGCTCCGGGAGATCATGTCCTATGATGAGCTGGAGCTTGACCGCATGGGAGATCGCCGGACGGCTACTTTTTTCTGCATCAGCGACACGGACAGCACCTACAATTTCCTTGTGGCGCTGGCCTTTTCGCAGATGTTCAACCTCCTGTGTGAACGGGCGGACAATGTTCACGGGGGCCGCTTGCCCCATCATGTGCGGGTACTGTGGGACGAGGCGGCCAATACGGGACAGGTGCCCCAGCTTGAAAAGTTGGTGGCCGTCATCCGCTCCCGTGAGATCAGCCTGTGCCTGCTGTATCAGCAGTTGGCCCAATGCAAGGCCATCTACGATAAGAACGCAGAAACCATCCTCGGCAACATGGACAGTGTCCTGTTCCTCGGTGGCCGTGAGGCCAGCACCATCAAAGAGATTTCCGAGAACTGGCTGGGCAAGGCTACAATCTCTATGCAGACTGAGGGACGCTCCCGTGGGCAGTCCGAAAGCTACAGCCAGAACACCCAGCGGCTCGGGCGGGAGCTGATGACCCCAAGCGAGCTTGCCACCATGCCCGGAGATCGGTGCATTTTGCAGCTTCGGGGCCTGCCGCCGTTCTACTCCAAGAAGTACGATTTGAAGCAGCATCCCAACTACAAATACACCGCCGAGGCCGACAAGGTGAAGAACGCTTTTGACCTCAACAGCCTTGTGACGCGGCGGATGGACAAGCTCAACCCCAACGAAACCTATACCGTTTACAAGGTGGACGTGCCGGACGAGGCGCTCTCAGGCGAGGACGAGGACATCCTCAACTATGACGACCTCGACGACCCGGATGCCTTTGTATAACCTCTGGTCACGGTGTCCAGAGGATTCGTAGCTGCCGCCAGAAATGGCGGCTTTTTTCATGGCCGGGAATACCCCCCGGAGAAAAGGAGGCTCTATGCAGTTTTTCACTTCCGCTATTGATACTTTGCAGACTCTTGTTGTAGCCCTCGGCGCTGGACTTGGCGTGTGGGGCGTTGTCAATCTGCTGGAGGGCTATGGATCGGACAACCCAGGTTCCAATGCTCATGTGCGATAAAGTAACACACAAGAAATTGATAGACAGCAACTTGCTATTCCGTAAAATTAGTAGAAATTTATTGTCGAAAATGATACAATATAACAGCAAAAAGATATTTTTTTGAGGAGGAACCATCATTGAATCAAACACAATATAATTTTTCGACATCGAAAACACTTGTAAATATCCTTGTTTACTTTCTGTTATTTTTGGCAGGAGATTTATTTAGCAGTATTTCTTTTGATTTGCTTTTTTCGTTTGTGGAACTTCCGAGCAATGCACTATATGTAATTCTAAGAATGTTGGGGGCTTTATTACTAACCGCTTTCCTTTTTTGGCTTTATACAACAAAAGGACTCCACTTGAAAATGAAAGATTTTGGTATTACACCGAACATAAAAAAATGGGGTGTTCTAATATCTGTTTTTCTTCCAGTATTCGTTACAGCTATTTTTGCAATGATTGGTAAATTTGAAGTCAACTCTTTTTCGGCGGGTGAAATATGTTTAATTATAATAGCTTCCATGCTTATAGCACTAAAGTCGGGAATAACAGAGGAAATGTTGTTTCGTGGGTATATTATGAAATTATTGGAGAGCAGATGGAATAAATATATAGCAATTTTAATTCCATCGTTTCTTTTCAGTTTAGTACACATTCCCTCAATGGAAACCTTTACTGTTAGCGGTGTTCTGCTTTTAATCATTAGCGGTACAGTAGTAGGAATCATGTTTTCTCTTGTTTCCTACAAAGGAAAATCCATAAGTAATAGTGCCTTATTACACGCCGCATGGAACTTTATTATGATAACAGATATTCTCCATATTACGACAGCGCAAGGAACTTATGGAAGTCCGATTTTTTCGATAATAATATCTTCAGATAATGTTTTCCTTACAGGAGCAGGGTTTGGAATAGAAGCATCTATAATCGCAATTATTGGATATATTCTTGTTTGTGGGTTTGTGCTGATTCCGAAGAAAAAGTAAAGACTATTCAATTCAATAATTGATAGCAAATCCAGCCGAGCCAGTCAACGGCAAGTAAATGGGCTTCGCCCACCGTTGACAGCCCCGCCTGTCTTTGCAAATGTGCAGTCAAGAGGACGATAGCCCAAAGTGCTACCGCCCTCTTTTATTTACAACTGAATAACCGCCGCCCCGCAGCGGCACACGAAGCAGTAAATCCGAAAAAGATTTGCTGCTTTTTTTGCGCCCATTTTTGGCAAATTTCCAAAAGTTCCGTATTAGACAGTGAAACCAAAAAAGGCTGCCATTTTTTTCAGACAGCGGGCAAAACGCAGCTTCCGAAACGCCTTATTGTCGGGAAAGACCGAGCCGCCGGAAAAGTTCTTGCCGGAAAGTCCGTCCATTCTGCTCTTTTGTGGTTTGTAGGGAGTAAGGGAAAAACGCCAGCCCGCAGCCTTTTATAAAAAAAGCTGGTTATAGATTTTCTGAAAAAGTGGCAGTAGCAAGTGAACGGCAGGCCGGCAGTTTCTTAGAGCAAGATTCTACCGAGGTGCCAAAATTCGCTTATCGCTCATTTTGCCCCTGCGGGAATCTTGTTGGGGAGTGCCTTCCCCAAACCCTGCTTATGCGGCTTGCGCCGCTTAAAAATCCCTCAAAATATTTTTTCGGATTTTTCAAAAACAGTTCCGCTTCACACCCCGTTTTTCTCCTATTAGTGAGAGGACACCACGCACAGAAAGGAGGTCAACCACCTATGAAACGATACAACACGCCGCACCGCAGCCGGGTAGTCAAAACACGCATGACCGAGGAAGAATACGCCGAGTTTGCCCAGCGGCTTTCTGCTTACCACATGAGCCAAGCCGAGTTTATCCGGCAAGCCATAACCGGGGCAGCCATACGCCCCATCATAACCGTTTCCCCCGTCAATGACGAGCTGCTTGCCGCTGTCGGGAAGCTGACCGCCGAATACGGCAGGATCGGCGGCAACTTAAACCAGATAGCCCGGACGCTGAACGAGTGGCACAGCCCCTACCCGCAGCTTGCCGGGGAGGTACGGGCGGCGGTTTCCGACCTTGCTGCCCTAAAGTTTGAAGTCTTGCAGAAAGTGGGTGACGCTGTTGGCAACATTCAAACATATCAGCTCTAAAAATGCCGACTATGGCGCAGCGGAAGCCTATCTCACATTTGAGCATGACGAGTTTACCATGAAGCCCACCCTTGATGAAAACGGGCGGCTGATACCGAGGGAGGATTACCGCATTTCTTCCCTCAACTGCGGGGGCGAGGATTTCGCTGTTGCCTGTATGCGAGCCAATCTCCGCTATGAGAAAAACCAAAAACGGGAAGATGTGAAAAGCCACCACTATATCATCAGCTTTGACCCACGGGACGGGACAGACAACGGCTTGACCGTAGACCGGGCGCAGGAGCTGGGCGAGCAGTTCTGCAAGGAGCATTTCCCCGGACACCAAGCCCTAATCTGCACCCACCCGGACGGGCATAACCACAGCGGCAATATCCATGTGCATATCGTCATCAACTCCCTGCGGATTTATGAAGTCCCGCTTCTGCCCTACATGGACAGACCAGCCGACACACGGGAGGGCTGCAAGCACCGCTGCACCAACGCCGCTATGGAATATTTCAAGAGTGAAGTCATGGAGATGTGCCACCGGGAGGGGCTTTACCAAATCGACCTCTTGAACGGCAGCAAGGAACGGATAACCGAACGGGAATACTGGGCGGCAAAGAAAGGGCAGCTTGCCCTTGATAAAGAGAACGCCGCCAGAGAAGCCGCCGGAC
>OLPU01000895.1_pt1 | contig 24356 bp, 19 predicted proteins | sample 1673111 | NCBI WGS metagenome assembly OLPU01 (sample SAMEA3136755, study PRJEB25190) | human gut metagenome | reverse complement strand
CAGACCATTTTGCGATCTGGTGCTGGGTCATGGTTTTTCCGGTACCGAATCCGCCTGGGATTGCGGCAGTTCCACCCTTTGCGATCGGGAACATGGTATCCAGGATCCGCTGTCCGGTGATCAGAGGGACACTTGCCGGGAAACGGTAGCTTGTCGGGCGCGCCTTACGGATCGGCCAGTGCTGTATCATGTTGAGCTGTTTTTCTGTTCCGTCGGAAAGCCGCAGAGTGACAAGTGTATCTTCAATCCGGTATTCTCCGTCCGACGCGCAGCAGATTACTTCACCTTCCACATCCGGCGGAACCATACATTTGTGTACGATCGCACTGGTCTCCGGAACCTCTGCTATAATATCTCCGCCATGAAGGTAATCTCCTTTGGCCACGGTGATGTGGGTATCCCATAATTTGTCGCGGTCAAGCGAATCAACGCTGACGCCGCGGGTGATAAATGCACCGCCGCCCACATTTGCGATCTGCTCAAGCGGGCGTTCGATTCCGTCAAAAATATTGTTCAGGATTCCAGGTGCCAGAGTTACAGATACCGGACTTCCGGAAGCCTCTACGATTTCTCCCGGTTTCAGCCCGGAAGTCTCTTCATAGACCTGAACAGTCGTGATGTCTTTGTCCAGGGAAATGACTTCGCCAACCAGCTTTTCCTTTCCCACATAGACCATTTCCGACATCATGAATCCGGTGTCACCCTTCAGATAGATGACCGGACCGTTTATTCCATAAATAGTTGCTGTCTTATTCAATTCCTGCACCTCCTGCTGCAAAACTGAACTGATGATATTCATAATCGACTGCAGCCTGGAAGCTGTGATCGATCAGAATATTACGGCCTCGGATTACAGCACGCATACCGCCCATAAAATCATATTCACTGATGGTGATCGTCATGCCGGTACGTTTTTCCAGTTCTGTCTGTTTCTCCTTATCAGAAGGAGAAATATAAATGGTCATCTCCTCGCCATCTGCAAAGCGTGCGGCTTCGCGGATTTTGCTGCAGAGATAGTCCAGATATTCGTCTGTTTTTGTAAAGTCAGAAAGAAGCTCCTTTACTTCATCAAACAGCCTGACTTTTAATTCATTCTGTGTTTGGCCAAGAGCACGTTTCAGTTCGGTTTCGGCTTTTGCCGCAGCTTGATTTACCTGCCTTCTGGCTCTTAAGGTCTCGGATTTGATGCGGACCTCAGACTGTGCGGTCGCTTCTTTTTTATGCTTTTCAAATAAAGATTCAAGCGCTTTTTTGTGATTGTCAATGATCGCATTTCCTTCAGAACGGGCTTCAGTCATGACCGTTTCCTGTAAATGCGCTATTTTCTCTTCAAGCGTCATTGTCTCACCTTCTATGCCTTTCTAGTTAAAGTTTCAGTCCAATCGCTTCATTGACGTATGAGGTAATGAAATCCTTTTTACGTCCTGTTCCGTGTCTGTCCGGAATTTCGATCAGAAGAGGCATCTTTCTTTTTAACTTGATCTCATCGATGAGATCCGGAAATTCTCTTCCAAAGCGTTCCGTCAGAAGAATGATACCGATCGACTTGTCGTTCATGGCAGTTTCCAGCGCATCACGCAGCTCCTGCTTTTCATGAACTACGACACCGTCCACGCCGGCAAGCCGCATTCCGGTATAAGTATCCACGTTGTCACTGATCAGATACATTTTCATGATTACAGTCTGCTGATGATCATGAAGGAGATGATAAGACCGTACAGGCATACACCTTCTGCAAGACCTACGAAGATAAGGGATTTACCAAGGACGCTGGAATCCTCGCTGATAGCTCCAAGAGCTGCGCTTGCTGCACTTGCTACGGCAATACCGCCACCGATGCAGGAAAGACCGGTAACAAGAGCTGCTGCAATGTAACCAAGACCGGTTGCAAGGCCTGCGCCTGAGGCAGCGGCATCTGCCGCATGTACCGGTACACTTCCAAAGAGCATGATCCCTGCTACAAGGAAGGTTCCAAAGTAAGAAAGAACATTGAAGGCAAGTGCACATTTATAACGTCCTTTATTTTTTTCTCCGAGCAGGTAATATCCGAATGGAATGAAAATGCTTAAAACCAGTGCGGCAATGAGAATAAGTTTAGTTGCTAAAGTCATGATAATTTCCTCCTAAAATGAAAAACTAATTTTTTGCAGTACCTGTATAAGGTTTAAATTCGCGGCCGCTGCCTTTGTAGAAGCGGCTGAACATCTCGTAATAGACAAGTCTCAGGACCTGGATTCCAACGATCAGTCCTTCGAATCCACATACAAACAGGTTGCCGAGTACGATCACTACCCAGTTAATATGCCCGCTTTCGGCACCGGCAAGCATCAGTACAACCTCCATGATGGAAGCGTGGCTGACTGCGAATGCACCGATACGGATAAAGGAAAGCGTATTTGAAAAATAGCTGAGCAGGGTTTCAAATAATTCAAAGAATGCCTGGGTGACAAACATTGCTTTGCTTTGTTCCATTTTTTCGGTTTTCTTTTTGATCTTGTTCGTCAGCGGCTCCTTCAGTGCGATCAGAAGAAGCGGTACTCCGAACATCACTGCAAGAACGATTCCACCCGGCAGAGAGTGACCTGTCATGAAAAGAACGATGCAGGTAACTGCTGCCCCGTAGAATATCAGCCCTGCCACGCCGTTTGCATCAAACCAGGTTGCTTCGGTATCTTTGGCACGGATGCCGTTGATAATATGGAAGATCATAGAAATCAGGATGATTCCCATACCAAAAGCAATCGATACGATAAATACGGTATTCAGCTTTCCGATAAACGGTAAGGTGGTCATATGATTGATCGGTCGGATCCATTTGGCTTCTATAATGTCTTCAAATCCAAACACACTTCCAAACATAAATCCAAAGAAGGTGGAGAAGATTCCGGCAAGTGATACGATTCCGGCAAGGTTCATTTTCTTTGTGAAATATAGGATTGCACCGCCGATAAAGAGCAGCAGCCCCTGACCGACATCCCCGAACATGGCGCCGAAGATAAAGCTGTACATGATACCTACAAAAATGGTCGGATCCATCTCACCGCTCTTGGGAAGTCCGTACATCTTGATGAACATTTCAAATGGTTTGAAAAGCTTTGGATTCTCAAGCTTGGTAGGAGGTTCTCCAAAATACTGTTCCCGGTCCTCTTCTACTACGATATAAACCTTGTCATCTCCCTGTGCCTCTTTGATAAATGCATTTGCATCTTCTTCGGACATCCAGCCGCAGAGGATGTAGTATTCTTCCTGCTCGTCTGTCTCGGTTCGTGCCGCAAATTTCCGGATATCAAAGTTATCGGAAAAACGTTCCAGCTGAATTCTTGCACCGAGTAGTCTGGAAGCGTTCTTGCGGAACATCTCCTGACGTTTATCCTTCACTGCCTGGATTTCATCGGTCAGATTCTGGACTTCTTTATCCAGGCTCCGGTAAGCTTCCAGCGGGGTTCCGCCAAAGTCTTCCAGCAGATCGATTTTTTCAAAGTGGAGAGACCGCATGATCGAATCGACCTTTCCTGCATCAGCATCCGATACAAAATAAACGCCATAGACATAAGAGGCATCTCTGGAGCCTTCCAGAAATAATGCATCAATGTCTTCAAGAAGCGCTTTTTCCAGCCGGTGATAATAATCCACATTGATTTTTCCAAATCTTGTGCGGATGTATTTGTACTGCATGATCTCATGCAGGTCAAAATCCAGAGAAGTAAAAGGTTCCAGGACTTTCATACGTGCCTGGATATTCTCTCTCTTTTTTTTCAGTTCTTCTTTTTGCTGCTGCAGATCCATGTAGTCATGATTGATAGAACGAATCATCTCAAGGATCTCGTCTTCGCTCTGATCAAAGGATGGCTCTGCTGGCATGTCTTTCATATATCCCAGAAACTGTGTCACTTTTGCGAGTGGATCACGGTAAGGGTTCATTTCCAGAAATGGCATCAGATTATCTACTGTCTTGAGCTCCGTGAGTGCATTTTCAAGCTGCATCTCATATTTGGAAAGATACCGGTTTGTCATGCGGTCGATGTCGGCGCGTGGTCCGGTAATGCTCAGGAACTTCATCTTAACAATCATTTCGCTGTTCCTCCTATATAAGTTAATGTCTCACGTGCAGGAAGTCCGTAGCGAACACATTCGAGCACAGTTGTAAGCTTATCAAGCTCCTCCTCTTTCAGAAAAAGATAGGTATTCACGGTTGCGATGGAATAAGGGTTACTTCTTCTGTCTGCCAGGTAGAGACGGTACAGGCAGTCTTTGTAAATCGTCTCGATGGACGCTGGTGTCTGAGTATCGGTGTGATGCAGATAAGGCGTTCTGGTAACCAGCTTTAAAAATTCATCGACAGACGGTGCTTCTACAAGATCCTTCAGCTGATCTACATGAATCCGGTAGTGTATCGGGATCAGCAGTGTGGAAATATCCGGCGGAAGCATGTTGTAATATTTTTTTGCACGGTAGATCCACTGCAGGTTCAGCAGGTCGATCTTTGCTCCGGCATCTCTGGTGAAAATTTCCAGTTCCTTATGCTTCAGAATCTTTTTGCGTTTCTTCCACATGGTTGTAAAATAGTACAGATTCAGTGCCAGATCGTAATCAAAAAGGGTAGGGTTCTCCGCAGTTTCCAGACGTTTTAACGGCGCATAGTATTCTGTGCCCTTTAAATTTTCCACCAGCTCACCGATATTCCCCGAAGTGATCAGTTTATCGATGGAGAGATCCGAATATTTGTCGAAGAATATTTTCTTATGATCCAGATCAAAAGGCTTCTGATAGTGGTTGAATACAATACGCAGACAATAGTTGATCAGATTCATCTCGTAGCGCTTCAGATAAAGCTCCAGGAATTTTTTCTGATCCATTCCGGAAAAACGGTACAGGCGTGTATAATCACTGTAAAGTGACTGCACAAGAAGCTTCTCAATCTCACCGCGGTGAAGACGGTTTTCGTCCATATCTGCAAGGACATTCCGATATCCGGGATGTTCTTTGAGATAAGCAGCAACTTCGGTTACTGTATGAAATGCGGCGATATTCTGGAAATCTTCATCAGTGAGCAGTTTCGCCTGCATGGCGCGTACTTTTGTTACGATGCCACTGTATGCAAGTAAATTTCCCATATGCTATCCCTCTATGATACGTCTGACAATTTTCTCGGCATATGCCGTATGCTTCTCTTCAAAATCTTTTTTAAGTTCTTCGATCGCTGTCTGATTCTTACGGTTCTGCCTTGCAAGAATCTCATCCATCTGACGGTTTAATCCTTTGTGGATATCGTTCAGCTCCTTTTGGGTGTGATCTTCAAGTTGTTTGTCGAACTGATTGCGTTCATTTTGAATGCGTTCTTCCAGTTCTGATTTTTCCAGTTCCGCGTGTTCCACAACAGCTTCGGCTGCGTGTTCGATTTCGGAGAGCTTTTTAACAATATGATCCATTGTCCGACTCCTTTCTTAGAAATAATTTATACATTTTTAATAATGCATACATATTCTACTACTTTAAATTAGAAAAATCTACTAAATAATAAGAGAATATCATAAGAATATTTTATACAAAACTTATAAAATATATTTTTGGGTTTTCAAATATTTCAGAATAGTATAAAATAAATAAGGTTATACATATTTTCACTAAAGGAAGAGAAAGATATATGAGGTTAAGAAATGTACCGGGAGCAGATGCTTATCTGACAGCTCATCCCCTTGTAATTAAAAATGAGACCAGATATCGCGGCACCTGGAAAGAGACTTTTCAGAATCCGGAGAATCCGATCCATATTGAGATCGGGATGGGAAAAGGACAGTTTCTTCTGACACTTGCAAAGGAGAATCCATCCATCAACTATATCGGTATCGAACGTTATTCAAGCGTACTGCTTCGGGCGCTGGAACGCTTTGACAATGACGAGGAATACAAGGATGTCAACAATATTCGTTTTATCTGTATGGATGCGACAAATCTGCCGGAGGTTTTTGCTGTCGGAGAGATTGACAAGATTTATCTGAATTTTTCAGATCCGTGGCCGAAAGCACGTCATGCAAAGCGCAGACTTACTTCCAAGCAGTTTTTTGAGCGGTATGACAAGATCCTTGCCTTTGACGGAGTCGTTGAGTTTAAGACAGACAACAGAGAGCTGTTTGACTTTTCACTGGAGCAGGTGGAGCTGGCAGGCTGGGTACTTCTGGCGAAGACCTATGATCTTCACAATGATCCGACACTCAGCAGAGGGAATGTTATGACTGAGTACGAAGAGAAATTTTCCGGGCAGGGACATCCGATCCATAAACTGATCGCAATGCGCCAGTAAGACAATTGAATAAAATGCAACAGGCAGATCATAAAGGCGCTGAGTGCGTAAGATGATTCCTGGCAATATAAGAGACAGCAGATACGGAGCAATCCGCACATCGGCTGTCTTTTTGCATATACTGTAGAAAGAGGAAGTCAGGAAGGAACAGATATGCGGAAAAAGCATCATTTTCAGAATTGTATGCGGGGGTTTTGCTATAAGAATCCAAGATTTAATAAAAAGCTGATATGTTTCAGAAATTCTTTTCAGGAAGTCTATAAAATCTTAAACCCGAAATGTGGATGCCACTAATCCAGTCCTTTTTACATAGCCTGAGATGGCAGAAATGAGGAAAGTGTATGGGTATCGCATTGATCACGAAGGATTATGAAAATACAGTCGGAAAGCAGAGGATGCCGGTAATTGTGGAGTTTTACGCATCATGGTGTCCAAAGTGCGGAATGATGTATCCTGTTGTGGAAAGGATTGCCAGCCGGTATCAGGGAAAATGGATTTTTTATAAGATTGATATTGATATATCGAAAGAGATTGCAGAGTATATAGGCATTGAGATCGTACCGACGTTTGTGGTGTACAGAGATGGAAAAATCTGTGGATATACAACCGGAGTTCTTCCAGAAGAAACTCTGGAAGAACGAATCCGGGAAATGTTAAGAAAATAATTGGTGGAATCAATTATTCGTATAATGGATATTTTGCGCAGATTGCATTGACTTGCTATGTTAAAATTCGAATACAGCAACACCGTATGGCGGAAGATCGTAACCAAATGAATATGGTCTTCCATCACATTCCTGTTTCTTTGCTTTATATACTGCCGGGCGGGCTTTTCCGCTTCCGCCATACTGCAATTCATCACTGTTTAGTACCAGGCGGTACTGTTTGCCGCGCGGTACGCCGACACGGTACTCCGGTCGTTCGATCGGTGTGAAGTTACATACGAATAAAAGGTTCTTTTTTGCGCCCTTTGAATGACGGATGAAGCTGTAAATACTTCGTGAGCTGTCATCTGCATTGACCCACTCAAAGCCTTCCATGCAGGTATCCTGTTCATACATGGCTTTGTTGTGTGTGTAAAGATGCAGCAGGTCACGGTAGAAATTCTGGAGTGCCTGATGCTCCGGCTCGGCAAGGAGATACCAGTCAAGCTCACGCGCCTCGCTCCACTCGCGGAGCTGTCCGAAATCCTGTCCCATGAAGAGAAGTTTCTTTCCAGGATGTCCCATCATGAAAGCATAACCGACCTTCAGGTTGGCGAATTTCTCAAATCCTAGACCAGGCATCTTATTGAGCATAGAGCATTTTAGATGTACCACTTCATCATGTGATAATACAAGAATATAATTCTCGCTGTATGCATAGGTTAAGGCAAATGTCATACCGTAGTGGTCGCCTTTGCGGAAATATGGATCCAGCTTCATGTATTCGGTAAAGTCATGCATCCATCCCATGTTCCACTTCAGGCTGAATCCAAGACCATCATCTTCCGGTTTGCCTGTTACTTTTGGCCATGCGGTGGATTCTTCTGCGATCATCAGTGCGCCAGGGTTACGTCCGGTAGTAACGGAATTCAGATGCTTGAAAAATTCGATTGCTTCCAGATTCTCATTGCTGCCGTATTTGTTGGCGATCCACTGACCGTCTTCTTTACCGTAATCAAGATACAGCATGGAAGCAACAGCATCTACGCGGAGACCATCGATGTGATAATGTTCGATCCAGAACAGTGCGTTGGCGATCAGGAAGTTCTTAACTTCTGCTTTACCATAATCGAAGATCTTGGTTCCCCAGTCCGGATGTTCCCCCTTCTTAGGATCTGCATATTCAAAGGTAGCTGTGCCGTCAAAGTCAGCGAGTCCGTGTGCATCGCGTGGAAAATGTGCCGGTACCCAGTCAAGGATTACGCCAATCTTATTCTTATGGAAGTAATTGATCATATATGCGAAATCTTCCGGCGTACCATAACGGGAGGTCGGAGCATAATATCCGGTCACCTGATATCCCCAGGAGCCGTCAAATGGGTATTCTGAAATTCCCATCAGTTCGATATGAGTATACCCCATCTTTTTTATGTAGTCTGTAGCTGCATGCGCAAATTCACGGTAGCTGTAGAACCCCTCATCTTCACGTCCCGGATGGCGCATCCAGGAACCGATATGTGCTTCATAAATGGAAATCGGTGAGGAATGGAAATCCCATTCTGCCCGGTGCTTCATCCAGACACTGTCACTCCATTTTAAATGGGAGATATCAGCAATCCTTGAGGCAGTTCCTGGTCTCAACTCTGCACTGTTCGCAAATGGATCAGCTTTGTAAAGCTTATCTCCGGTCTGTGTCTCGATACAGTACTTGTAAAGCTGTCCGAGCTGTGCTTCCGGAACAAATGCTGTATAGATTCCAAGTGGTTCCTGACGCTTCATAACGTTTGCATCTTCACTCCAGCCGTTGAATTCACCGACTACGGCAACTGATCTGGCGTGTGGAGCCCATACTGCGAAATATACGCCGGTTTTTTTTCCATCTTTTACAAAATGTGCACCCATTTTTTTATAGATTTCATAATGGGTTCCCTGTCCGAATAAATATTGATCTAATTCGCCGATTCTATAATCAGCGGGTTTATCTGTTGTTACAGTTTTTACAGACTTTTTAGCAGCAGTTTTAGCAGCTGCCGGTTTTTTTACAGTAGATTTTTTTACGGCCGTCTTGCGGGTCGTGTTGGTCTGTTGTGCTGTTGTTTTTTTTACTGCCATCCCATTCACCTTCTATCAAAGATATTTAGGAATATTATACTAGAAATAGCGATAAAAAGAAAGAGTTTTGGACAACTTATACACTTCTTATGTAAGATGTCTAAAACTCTTTGTTTATAGTTATCGGTTTTATCTGCATATACAAAAGAACGCGCCGGAAGCGCGTTCTTTGTAGAAATCTTATGCTTTAAAATCTTCTTCTTTCAGGATGATGTGGTCTGAATTATCAGTGCTTCTTCCAAATACCCGTTTCACAAGATGTTTTACATTTGCTTTCTGGGAATGTGAAATTGCTTCATCCATGATCTCTTTTACTTCTGCAACAGTAACCGCATGATCTTCTCTCTGCATCATATCGATCCGGCTGTATAATGCAAGGATTCCCATTTCATCGATACGGTATCCGTTTTCCTTAGCATAGGTCTGACCGAATGTAACCAGTTCATCATTGATGAATACCGGAAGCTCCAGTCTGGAAGTAAATTTACGTTTGAATTCGCGATGGGATGCAAACATTCTTTCCAGCGGTTTCTTCTGGTCTTCCAGAAGGAAGAGAAGTTCGCCGGTCTGTTCATCCATCATGTCATTCAGTTCACGGATGGTTCTGTCATTCATCTTGGAAGCTTTTTCGATGATCAGTGCGCCACCGTTCAGCTTATCGATGATACTTCCGATATCCTTTTTGTTCAGAGAATCACCGGTTACGATTGCAACTTTACCCTGTTTGAGTCTGCGCTGTTTCTGGATTGCTTTTACAATATCAACTGCGAGGACTGTTTTTCCGCTTCCCTTGCGGCCAAGGATCAGGATGTTGCCTGTGCGGGAAGTTCCATAACGGTTACGGCAACGTTTATCGTTATCAAGGATTTCAACAAGCTGTTCACTGACACCACGGATCGGTACAAAGTAAGAGAACAGCTGCTTCTGCTCTTCAGTAAGTCCAAGCTTCAGTCCGATCTCACTTGTTGCACTCAGATCGTAACGACCCTGTACAACGAATCCGGTATCGAATTTACCCATGCGTTCGGTGATTTCATCTTCTGACGGTTCTTCGATTTCAAGAACTTCGTCAATATCAGGAGTTGGCGCTGATTTTGAAGTTTCTTTCTCTGGCTCAGGAGCCGGTTTCTCGTCAAATTCAAGATCAAGATAATCATCACTGCTATCTAATTCTTCTTCATCTTCAAAGGAATCAAGGTCTGCAAAATCACCATCATCTTCGTCAGAATCATGATCATTGATATCGAGAGTAGATTCTTTTTCAAAATCAAAATCCTCTTTATGATCTTCATCTAATTCATCATCGATCTGGTAGTCATCTTCGTCTTCATCCTCGTATTCTTCCTCATCGTCATACTCGGAATCATCTTCATCCTCGTATTCCTCGTCATCGTCATACTCGGAATCATCCTCATCCTCGTATTCAGCTTCTTCATCGTAAACCGCATCCGATTCATCATCTTCTTCGGAGTCAACGATTTCTTCAAAATCATTTTCTTCCGGCTCTTCCTCGTCAGTGTCTGAAGCTTCTTTGGATGAATCTTCCGGGCTTTCAGTCGCTTCATCCTCTTCATCATCAACGAAATCTTCAGCATCTTCATCGGTGATTTCAGGCTCTTCACCATTTTCAAGCTGTTCCATCAGTTTGCGGATATCATCAGAAAGGATTGGTTTTGTAGCTCCAAGAACTTCCTCTTCTTTCTTCTTCTCGCGCAGGGCTTTTTCTTTCTCAGCTTCCTCCTGGCTCTTTTCAAGAATCTTTGCATTTTCACGCTGGGTTGCCTCCCAGTTGGCAAGAATTTCTTCAATCTTCATCTTACCGGTCATCTGTGAATCGTCTGAAGCAGATTCAGGAGCAACTGCACCACTTGCAACGGCAACACCGGCTTTCAGGGCATCTGAAAGGGAAGCACCGGAAATGGTTGTGGAAATATCGGAAGTGCTTCGAATCCGGGTTTTTGGCTGTGACTCAGCTTCTGGTTCGGAAGCATGTGTCCGGGCCATTGGTTCTGGAAGATCCGGAAGATCAATACTGTCTGTGACATGTACATCTTTGCGGACCTTGTCTGCAATTCGTGGATTCGGTGCCGGACGTTCTTTGGAGTTTCGGAAGGAAGGTTTTCTCTTGGAAGAATCCTTACGGCCGATACCATCATTTCGATGATCGTATTTTTCCTGCTGAAGTGGAGTCAGCGGTTTGTATTTCATTTTAAGTTCCATTGCCTGGTATACATAAGTACCTTCGCTGAACCAGAGAATCAGATCATCACATTCATCAAGACATTCGGAAGTCATACCAGCTTCAGCGTATAATCTGGCAAGTTCATATGCCCATTTTTCAACGTATTCAGAATGCTTGAAATCTTCAAGAGCTTCAATCTGTTCTTTGACTGGCGCTTTCTGTGCTTTTAAGATCTTATACCGGAGAATGTACTGGTTTGGATCTTTCGGAGCAAGCTTGACAAATTCTTCGTAGCAATCAGCTGCTTCATCGAAATGTCCCAGCTTCAGAGAAATAATTCCCAGGCGGTATACAACCTTTCTGCTGGAAGGTGCTTTATCATACGCAATAAATAAGGTATCACGTGCTTTACCAAGTTCCCCCGCATTTTCATAGATTTCGCTTACGGTAGAGAGCATGGCGGTATTTTTTACTTTACGCCAGTCGATCGTATCTGCAATCGACATCGCTTTCTGGTAAGACTTCTGTTCGGCATACGCAAGCATCTGCTCTGTCTTTGCGCGATATTCATATTTATCCAACGTTTCTCACCTCATATGATTATTATTAATTATTTTACTTTTCCTCAGTAAGTCTGACTTTTGTACCAGAAACGGAAAACAAAAGTCTTATAATTTTACTTACTAAGTGTATCATAGAGCGTTGTCAATGTCAAAAATTACGGCTGATATTTTTCAGAAATGTTAAAAAAATATTACAAAAAATTCACAAATTGGGAGCTGGTAACAGAAAAAAAGGAGACAGCCATCTTTTAAATGGCTGTCTCGGAATATTCAATTGTAATTTTTATTTTTATATCGGAGGAATTAAGTAATTCTTATTCCTGTAAGTTCTTTGAGCATTTCATATGATATTCAGATTTTATAAAATTTATAAAAATGAAATCATATGAATCGATTTTGATCAATTCTGATCGTTCGTTATTTTATATAATCAGGTAATCCAATTTTGGTATTTATCAGCTTTCTCGTCACTGTTAAATTTACTTATCAATGAATGTTTCTTTACACATTTTCTGATCTTGAATTACTGTGGTATTTACTTCAATATGTCAACAAATGCTGAATCTTTTTATATCTTATAATCGCTTCCGGTTTATCTACTACTCCGACCTTTTTTATCATTAACTTTTCTCTTACCGGATTATAATCTATGGTTAAGGCTCATCTCACAGGAATTTACATTTGCCATACCATTAACATATTGAGTTTTAGATGATGAAATATCCAACGGTCAAAGCCTCCTTCCTTTCGTTCTCGTTCCAAAATTTTATCCGGATATTCTTTTTCTCTTATACTTTTTTCTGTTCAGAAGTCAGATATCAATTTTCTCTTATTATTATAAATTATCAATTTTAAAAATTGTTCTCTACACACTCCGCTTACAAAACGCTCATAACCAAAATGTATAGTTGCTTTTTAAAAACTTTCTAACCTTCAAATAACAATTATTCTTGTTACCCTTTTCTGATCTGGCTCTTCATCTTATACTCTTGGCGAGTATATATGAAACTATGTAACAGATTAAAAAAATATCTTTTTGAAATTCCCTTTCTCGTCAGGAACTTCTTTTCTTTTGGATTGACTTAATAATAACACCTAAATACTTATTTGTCAATATAATTTTAAAATAATTTTTATAAAATTAGAAAGAATTGAAATTGTAACATATATATCAGAAAATTCAAACAATTATAAATACGATTAGAAATAGTTATAGCCATTTGCAATATATTCGGGGTTTTGCTATTGTTTCCATCCATAAATGCATGATACACTAAAAAATAGATGAAAAATACAGGCTATGGCATTGGGATAAAGAAAGGAGACCTACAGATATGGGAGGATTTTTTGGCGTTGCATCAAAAGAAGCATGTAATCTGGATCTTTTTTATGGAACAGATTATCATTCGCATCTTGGAACCCGCCGCGGAGGTATGGCTACTTACGGAAGTGATGGCTGGAAGAGAGCGATTCATAATATTGAAAATTCGCCGTTCCGTACAAAATTTGAAAAAGATGTTGATACAATGAAGGGAAATATTGGAATTGGATGTATTTCAGATTATGATCCACAGCCAATTCTGATCCAGTCGCATCTGGGGTGCTTTGGAATTACGACAGTAGGTAAGATCAATAATGCGGATCAGCTGATCCGGAATCTTTATGAAAATGGACATACACATTTTCAGTCTATGACCAATGGACAGATCAATTCTACAGAGCTGGTTGCGGCATTGATCTGTAAAAAGGATTCGTTTGTTGAGGGAATCCGTTATGTGCAGTCAGTAGTTGAAGGCTCGATGACGCTTCTGCTTCTGACAGAGAATGGAATTTATGCAGCCAGAGACCTTCTCGGACGTACACCGGTTGTGATCGGAAAGAAAGAGAATGCATACTGCGTTTCCTTTGAAAGCTTTGCATATATCAACCTTGGATACACAGATTACAAAGAGCTGGGACCTGGGGAAATCGTCTACGTGACACCGGAATCTGTGGAGACTGTAAGTCCTGCATGTGAAAAGATGAGAATCTGTTCGTTCCTGTGGGTATACTATGGATATCCTACTTCTTCTTATGAAGGGGTTGGTGTAGAAGAAATGCGTTACAACTGTGGAAAGCTTTTAGCACAGAGAGATGACCATTCGATCGACGTGGATATTGTTGCAGGAGTTCCGGATTCGGGTATCGCTCATGCGATAGGCTATGCAAATGAATCAGGTATTCCGTATGCAAGACCATTTATCAAATATACTCCGACCTGGCCAAGATCCTTCATGCCGACAACACAGAGTCAGCGTAATCTGATCGCCAGAATGAAACTGATCCCGGTACATAGTCTGATCGAAGACAGGAGCCTGCTGCTGATCGATGATTCTATCGTGCGTGGCACACAGCTCCGTGAGACGACAGAGTTCCTGTATCAGAGTGGCGCAAAAGAAGTGCATGTCCGCCCGGCATGTCCACCGCTTTTGTACGGATGCAAATATTTGAACTTCTCCCGTTCCAAATCAGACCTGGATCTGATCACAAGAAGGATCATCCGTGAGTGGGAAGGCGACAATGATGTCAATGTACTGGGTGAATATGCGGATCCGAACAGTGACCGGTATGCAGCAATGCTGGAGGAAATCCGCAAGAGACAGAATTTCACTTCACTTCGTTATCACAGACTGGATGATCTGATCAAATCAATCGGGATTGATGCATGCCAGGTATGTACCTACTGCTTTAACGGTGTGGAATAACAGGTAAATGAAAATATAAAACAGGTGTCCACGTAAGTATATCTTAGTGATATATCTCCGTGGGCACCTGTTTTTGTATATACGATTTTGGTGTATACAATGATGTGGAATGGTGTACAAAGTATGCGGAGCGACAGCTCCTTCTGCAAAGCTGCACTATAGCAGCAGATCATCTATCTTCACATAGTCTCCCATCCGGTATGCTTCAATTGCATTTCCATTGATCACATAGAACTTTTCGTTTGCATACACACCGCGGGTTCCAAGATAAGAATTACCGTTGATTTCCTCCTGCATCTGTACCTGGAAGCCCTGATCTTTATCGTAAGAAAGGATTACATACTGGTTGGCAGATCCGGAAAGCGGAAAGCCGATCAGATTCTTTTCCGGATCAACCAGTGCTGCACGGTAGTCAGAAAAAACATCCGAGTAATAGTACTGATCCAGTGTGTACTTGCTGACTTCCTTCACATCCGAAGGATCACTGATATCAAACATGGAGATCTTTACCCCGTTTGTAATGCCATTTTCATCGGTATCCATACCGATGCCAAGAAGCAGGTTATCACTGTAAAAATGCAGGTATTCCGAAAAGCCGGGAATTTTCAGCTTGCCAAGTATCTTCGGATTCTCCGGATCGGAAAAGTCTACGGAGAATAAAGGATCTGTCTGTTCATAAGTTACAAAGTAACCGGTATCGCCCAAAAATCTTGCGGAATAGACCTGTTCATTTTTGGCAAGATCCTCGATCTTACCGATTGTTTTCAAATCTGCATCCAGCACATAGACTGCATTGGACTGTGAAGAGCTTCCGACATTATGCGTAACCGTTGTCACCAGCCGCAACGTATTGTCATACTCATCAATGCTGAAGGAATCGTTCAGATATCCTTTTACTTTGCCCTGGGCAGAGCCGGAAAGTTTTCCTTTATTGTAAGACAGCTTGCGGAGGATCGTCTGATTCTTTGCCGCAAGATTATCTGCGAGGATACTGCTGTTCGCATACTCGTAAATATAAATGTTGTTCTCACTCACATAGACTTCGCCATTCTCAGACATGACTGCTTTCTGGTCTGCTGCCTTATCCGGACTGGAAGCGGAAACGGAGCTGACAACAAGGTACTGGTCTGCTGCATGGTTCGTCGGGAGATAGATATCCGACTGCTTCAGAAGATTGTCACCAACAAGCGGAACATAGGAAGGATAATCTTTTTTGGTGATCGTATCGTAAATATAATAGTCGCTGAATATATACAGATATCCGTCTTTAAAACGTGAAGTGCGGTAGTAACCACTCTGATCCACGGTTCCGATGGATCTCGGATTGTTGATATCTGCCAGATCATAAGTCTGGATACGGGTACAGCTGCCGCGGTACAAGGTTTTACTGTCAGAATCAACCTGTGTGTTCTGCATGTTGCCAAGGACAAAAAGCTTCTGGTCACTCAGATAAAATTCGGATGCCTGAAAATTCTCATTCAGCGAAATGCCGGAAACAACCTTCATCTGATCAGACCGGATATCTACAATGGAAATCTCCTGTGAGTTTGCTTTCAGTGTATAAAGATAACTTCCATCCGTTTTTACAATGTCTGCTTCACCGACACCCTCTGTGCGGACGTTGGTATCGGAAAATGAAGTATCCACAGCACGTGCAGAGACTGTTGAAGAATCCGAAGAGGAGCTGGAACTATCGGTACGTGCACCACTGTCGGCTGTTTCAGTTGAATACATAACAATTCCGTTGTCGGTTGAACCGGTAACAGATGAAGAATTCAACTCATCCTGATAAGATTGCAGGTATGTGTAGACTTCATCATAATCGGTTGCCGTCTCTAATGTATCGGAAGAGGCAAGCTTACCGGAGGATGTACCGATTGAAGAACTGCCTTTTGTGGAAAAAGTGGCTGAGTCTGAAGAAAGATTCTGCTGGCGGATGTGGGCACCAATGCCGACAACCAGTACCAGTGCGGCAGCGATAAGTCCTCCGCGCATCCGGTGGCCACGGGAAAATCCATGCTTTTTCGGGATATGTCCGGAAGCCTGAGTGCTGTTATGCTCTTCCAGCATTTTCATAATCTGATCCGGTGCAAGGCTTTCCGGAACAGGAGTTTTTTCCGTAGATTGTTTTATTTTATCCAGTATTTCTTTTTCGTGATCTGTCATATGAAACACCTCCTATTACTCTTTTATCCTACTCTTTCAGAAGCCAGCTCATCTTTTCGAGGGCACGCTTTCTGCGGGAGCGGACTGTATTCGGGTTCATCCTTAGCATTTTTCCGATCTCTTTACTGTTGTAACCGCCATAGACGGATAAGCCGATGATCAGCTGATCGTCTTCATCGAGAATAAGAAAAGCACGCTCGACATCTGTGCGGAGTCCGTCACAGTATGTGGCAGAAGCATGATCTTCTTTCAGCTCGGTCTCGGTCCGTTCACGGCTCTTTAACTTCCGGCGGCACACATTTGCCAGAATCTGAAAGATCCAGGAACGGAATGCTTCTTCTTTGCGTAATTTATGTATGTTCTCATAGGCGGAAAGAACGGCTTCACTGACAGCGTCTTCTGCATCCTGCGGATGATGCATCATGCAGAGCGCAAAACGATACAGATCCTGATAAACCGTCTTATATAATTCTTTAAATGCAATTGCATCGATCATAAAGTCCCTCCTCTCAAAACCGGTTCTTTGTATATAAGAGTATAAAAAAGTTGGAAGTGTTGCAAAAAGGGACAGAAAAATTTCCGTCCCTTTTAAATCATATCATTGTCTGAGAAAAATTAACCTCTGTAATAGTTGATCAGACATCCTTTGAGGATGATCTCACGTTCTGCATCCGTCAGATCACCGAGCTTCAGATCAATCTCCTTCAGATCATCGCCTACGACATAAGCCTTGATCGTGGAAGCTTTATCTTCTACTGCTTTGCGGATATCCGGCACGAAGAGATAGTCACCGTTCCTGAAAGAAAGCTTTGTGTGTTCCTCTTCGGTAATAAACGGAAGCATGCCCCAGTTGATCAGGTTCGAGCGGTAACGTTTGGTTGCGTACTCATTCGCGATATTCGCCCAGCCGCCGAGAACCTTCTGGCAGGAAGCAGCCTGCTCACGGGCAGAACCATCACCAGGTTTGACCGCGAAAATGGTACTTCCGACACCGATATTTCCTTTGCCGACTTCCGGATAAGACTTCTGGATTGCTGCCATCACCGGTTTTAATTCATCCAGTACATCCAGTGGACAAGTACCTGCTTCAATCGCTTTCTGGGCTTTCTGGACCTCTTTCGCGCGTCCTACATAGGCAGGATCCTTTCTGGAAAGTGCAAATTCAGCAAGTCCAAGCGGGTTGGAACGATAAGAAGAAGTCTCGCCGGACGGGATCAGTTCGTCTGTTGTTGTAACCGGATCGTGGATCTCAGATACGACCTTCAGGATCAGATTCTCAGGAAGAGCGCTCATTGCCGGCCAGTCTTTGATGTTCGGTCCGAATTTGATTTCAACCGAAGGATCAGCAACGCCGTGGCTGTCAAATACACGGTTGGCGTAAATTCTGGAATCAAAGTGGTAGGTCGGGTTCTTGTATTCAATATCAAAATCTGTTGCCGGAGTAAGGAAACCTTTGTTCGCAGCAGTTGCGGCAATGGAACGTGCATCCATAAGGGCAACAGATGCGATCTGTCCACTCTGCAGCTTGCTTCCTTCACGGTTCGGGAAGTTACGGGTAGAGTGACGGATGGAAAATGCATTGTTTGCCGGAGTGTCCCCTGCACCGAAGCACGGTCCGCAGAAGGCAGTCTTCACGATCGTACCGGCTTCCATCAGGTCAGCAACCGCACCATTTTTCACAAGTTCCATGTAGATCGGTGTACTTGCCGGGTAAACACTGAAGGTAAATTCATCTGATCCGATGTATTTGCCACGGATGATGTCTGCGGCAGCACAGATATTTTCAAAACCGCCGCCGGCACAGCCTGCGATGATACCCTGATCGACATAAAGTTTACCATTTACGATCTTGTCCTGAAGAGAGTAATCCACAGCACCGTCCAGGCTTACCAGCGCGCGCTGCTCTACATCGTGGAGAACATCTGCAAGGTTGGCATTGACATCCTCGATGGTGTAGACATTGGACGGATGGAACGGCATGGCGATCATAGGCTTGATCTCGCTCAAATTGACGTATACAAGACCGTCATAGTAAGCGACTGCGCCAGGATTCAGTTCCTTGAAGTCATCACTTCTTCCGTGGATATCGTAGAACTCTTTGATCTTGTCATCGGTTCTCCAGATAGAAGAAAGGCAGGTTGTCTCTGTCGTCATAACATCGATTCCGATACGGAAGTCTGCACTTAATTTGCCAACGCCAGGTCCGACAAATTCCATGACCTTGTTATTGACATAGCCATTGCCGAAGGTTGCGCCGATGATCGCAAGGGCAACGTCCTGCGGTCCGACACCTTTCACCGGTTCGCCGTCCAGATAGATTCCGACAACGCCCGGCATCTTGATATCATAAGTCTTGTTCAGAAGCTGTTTTACAAGTTCCGGTCCGCCCTCTCCCATTGCCATGGTACCGAGTGCACCATAACGGGTGTGGCTGTCAGAACCAAGGATCATCTTGCCGCCGCCTGCGAGCATTTCACGGGCAAACTGGTGGATAACGGCCTGATGAGGCGGAACATAGACACCGCCGTACTTCTTCGCACAGGTCAGTCCAAACATGTGGTCATCTTCATTGATCGTACCGCCGACTGCACACAGAGAGTTATGGCAGTTGGTCAGAACATAAGGGATCGGGAATTTCTCCAGTCCGGATGCTCTTGCAGTCTGGATGATTCCGACAAAGGTAATGTCGTGCGAAGTCAGCTTGTCAAATTTGATCTGAAGCTGCTGCATATTACCGGAAGTATTATGCGCACTTAAGATCCCATAAGCCATTGTCTCTTTTGCAGCAGCTTCTTTTGTTGTCTCAATCCCTGTCTTGCTTTTTACGGCAGCAAGTGCATCGGGTGCATCTGCAATTACCTCAGTACCGTGTAAAAGATAGGCACCGCCTTCGTATAATTTCACCATATCATGTCCTCCTATTTTCTGTTTTCTATAAATTTCATGTGGTCTGCGACCATCAGAGCAATCTTAAATGTCAGGGCGTCCTCAAAGACTCTGACATCCAGCCCGGTCTGCTTCTGGATCTTCTCCAGCCGGTAGACGAGCGTATTCCGGTGGACGAAAAGCTGTCTCGCTGTCTCCGAAATATTCAGGCTGTTTTCAAAAAATTTATCAACTGTGGATAAGGTTTCTTCGTCAAACTGATCAACGGTATTTCCGGCAAATACTTCTTCCAGGAACATCTCGCATAAGGAAACGGGAAGCTGATGGATCAGCCGTCCGATACCGAGTTCGCGGTAGGATAAAATATTGCGTTCCGGATAGAAGATACGTCCCACATCCAGAGCCATGCCTGCTTCTTTGTAAGACTGTGAGACCTCTTTGAGCTCGGGAATGATGGTTCCGAAGGAAAGCCGGACATTGACCATAGCTTCGGTGTTGATCGCATTCACCAGCATATCGGCAGTCAAACGGATCGTATCATAATCATCCGTACTGTCAAGGGACTTGATCAGAATAATATGTCCCTCATCTACGGCAGTAACAAAATCACCGGTTCCCGAGGAATAAATCCCACGGATCATATCCAGGACGATCGTGTCATCCGGATTCTTCGGTTCGATCAGATAGACGACTCTGCGCTGCTCAACTGTAATACCAAGCTTTTTCGCCTGATTGTAGATATCTACGAGAAGCAGGTTATCCAGGAGCAGGTTCTGGATAAAACGGTTACGGTCAAGACGTTCGCTTCCGGATCTTAAAAGGCTCTCCAGCTGGCAGACACTTAAGCGTCCGCTGGTATGCACATCAATCTCATTATTGTGCTCGATCACGAAAATATAAGTCAGTTCATCATCATCATAAACCGGAAACAGACCATAGCATTCATCCAGGTGCTCCTCCGATACGCCGGTAACCTCCAGCTCTTTTAAAAATGAGCAGACAGCTTTTTTTACTGCAGGCTTCTCCTTACCTACAGCTGCAAGCATCACTCCGTCTGTGTTCCAGATGGAACAGTTACACTCGATGATATCCCCTATTTCATTGATTGTTCTCTGTAAAATCTGGTTGGATAACAATCCGTTCACCTCTCCATTCTTTTCAATATATGACAAATGGGAGAATTGTGAAATTCCCCCATCTTCTTCTGACAATACAATCTGATATTATTTTAGCAAATGTTTCACACTTTAGCAAGCTAAAATGAAAAACGTTCTCTCTTATTCGTCTTCGCGTCTGTCAAGCATGGCAGCAACGATTTCAAGAATCACAGCAAGACCGATCATAGATGCAGCGGCAATCTTTCCGGCAGTGCCGGTTGCAGCCTGTGCGATACCGCCGACAACCGGCACAGAAAGCTTTACTTTTCCGATGTAGTTGTTGTAAGGGATCGGATTCATATCTTTTTCCTCATTGGCATCCCCTTTGGTGATAAACTGTCCCATCGCCGGGCTGTTGGATACTACACGGTGGGTGATGATCGAGCCGTCTGCATTGTTGCTGTAAAAAGCAATGACATCATCTTTGACGATCGTGTCTGGTTCTTCATACCGGACATAGACCAGGCTTCCCGTCGGGATCGCCGGTTCCATGCTCCCACTGATCACGGTGTATATCTGAAAACCAAAAGCTTTCGGAAGCGTCAGCGGAATACAGGCAAGAATCAGTACTGTCAGTAAAACAGTGCCCAGTGCACTGCAAAATGCAGCCACCGGGCTTTTCTTTTTCTTCGTTCTCTTCAAAAAAGACTTCTCCTTTAGTGCCGCGCTTTTTTTATTTTGCACGTTTTTTCAAGAATACGATCAGTCCTACGAGAGCTGCTACCGCAACAACGATAATGCCGATCCCTGCTGCGATCGGAGTCTTGCTCGTCTTGTCTTTCGCATCGATATTTCCTTTTGGAGTGTCTTCATCATCCAGATCTACCAGAGACTTTGGTGTCTGTTCATCCTCAGATGTTGCAGTATCTTTATCTTTAGCTGTCGTATCCTGAGAATCGTTATCTGTCGTTGTACCATCGGTTGTACCGGTTGTGGTTCCGTCTGTTGTGCCACCGGTAGTTCCGGTTGTAGTTCCACCGGTAGTTCCGGCAGTTCCACCGGTTGTGCTGCCTGTCGTGCCACCTGCTGTACCGACATTACCGGTAGCTGTGCCAGGAGTTGCTGTACCAGGAACAGTCGTTGTGATGGTGGTTGTTGTTGTAACAACACGGTCTGTAGCACCCGGTTTGTAGGTAAACGTAAATACATTCTCAGATACATTATTACTCAAAGTCTTGGTAAGTGCAAGAGCATCTGGAATATAATTCTCGATATACTGATAAGCGACGATTGGTTTGTCACCGACATTTCCGTAGAAGGTCTGGCTTTCTACAAGCGCCTTACCGGAAGCATCCTGATAGTTTACGGTGTAGGCAACCATGTCCTTTTTGATTCCATAGGCTACTACATAGTCGGCATCGCCGGTTACATTGTCGAGTACAGGAGAAGCAAGAGTTTCTTCATTGTCACGTCCGCTGAGACGGATTCCTTTGACATAGTATTTGTCATCGGTTACCTGAACGTCTTTCAGATTAAAAGTAACAGTAGAACCGGCGACAGAATCCTGCTCCACCTTAGTATGTCCGTTTATCGTTCCTTTATTACCTGCCGATAAAGTTACCTTATAGGTATACCCGTCAGCAGCCATAACGCTCATCGTGGATGCACCGATCGTCATTGATACAGTCAGAAGAGAAACCAGTAATTTTTTCCATCTTTTCATCTGCTTACTCTCCTTTCCGTCTGCGTTTCTTTGTGTTCTTGTTATATGTGTAGATTCCGTATGCCAGAAGGATCAGTCCACTGATGAGTGCAAGCACACAGAAGAGAAGAACTCTTGCGGTATCACCGGTCTTAACGGTGTTGGTAGTCTTGACGATTTTCGTCTTGGTAATGGTATTGCTTACTTTTACCTTTTCCACTGCAAAGTTCATACGAAGCTTTGCGAGCGTGTTCTGATAACCATTGCCCTGTGTCTCACCTTCGATACCGATGGTAAGGTGTACGGTTCCGGTACCATTGGAAGCAAGACGACCGAGATAGAAATATTTCTCGGTAGAGTTTCCAAGTTCCTTCAGACCTTCACCGGTCTTAGAAGAACCTTCGCCTCCGACGGTATCACTGTTATAGAGTACCTTTTCGGTATTGTCACTTCCAACATAAGTCAGCTTGTATTCGTAAGCACCGCCTTCAGCGGATTCCTGTGCTTCCTCCAGTGTCTGGATGATCTCATTGGTCATGTACCAATCGGTCTCGCCTTTATCGGAGTTTTTCAGCTGAACCTTCAATTCGATGCTGTCACCCGGCTGGATCGTTGCCAGCTCATCGGAAACAGTCTTGTTTTCAAAATTGCTTTCCATCTTGTCGCCGGTGAAATGAACCTGCCATCCATCGGCTCCCTGATAGTCTTTTGCAAATGCAGTTGTGTGTACCCCTGCTGCCATTATCACTGTCATGGCGAGGCACAAAATTTTCTTTTTCATACTCTGTACCTCCCTACTGTAAGCTCATTGTTGTTTCGTCGTCTGATACATTTACGTCCACGCCCCAGGCACTCTTGATCGCGTCCTTTGCGTTGTGTGTCTGAACTGCATCCACCTCTGCGTCAATGTGGAAGGTGTAGCCATTGTACTTGTAAGTATAAGTGATGGTTTTACCTTTTGGTACCTTTGTTACATCCGATGCAATCGAAGGATTGATTCGGATGGTATCGGATAATGCCGGTGTCGGTTTACCCGCTTTGAGAGCTTTGGTATAATAAAGAACGGTACGCTCTCTCGTGGACTGTGCATCTGCAACCTGCCATCCGTTGTCTGTGAGGAAGTTCAGCTCGATCAGATCCGGTGAAAGGTTCGTGTTCTTATTGCCCTTTTCGTCCTGCCAGCTTTTTGTGATGATCACACGTACAAAGGTGTCGATCGTACCGCTGTTCTTGACGCTGATTGCTTCGTTATATTTCTTGCCGGGTGTAAATGTCTCATCCTTTCCAAGAAGGTTTGTGAGAAGTGTACCATCTGAGGTTCCCTTCCATTCATTGTTCGATACATAATCCCGGCTGCTGACTACTTTGTCATTTTCCAGAAGAGATACGCCGATACTCTGCATATTCATCTGTGCGGAATAATTCTCACTGTAGTAAGTGAGTGCTGCGCGTGTACTGCCGACAGTGCTTCCAACCAGCAGGAGTGCTGCGGCTGTCAGGACCAGGGCAGGTTTCTTTGGAAATGATTTCTTTTTCTTTTTCATTCTCATTACCTCCTACTCTGTCGTCTGTGTGCTGTCGTCTTTGATTACGTGATTCCAGTCGGCGTATGGTGTACCATCTTCCTTGTAAAGAACCGGTGTGCATTCCTGGATAACTACGATGTTGAATTCTTCCGGTTTGTCATTCCCTTCCGGGAACTTATAAGTGATATTGAGTTCCTGTTCGGTTGTCTTGCCTGCCGGAAGGACATCGTCGTAACACCAGTAGGAGACATTCTTGTCATTCTCGTCGACCATTTCGGTCCATCCGCCGTTCGGAGCGTTGTATGTAAGTGCTACCGGAGCGAATGCCGTTACTCTTACGAAGCAGTCATAATCACCGATATTGCTGATCGTGACATGCTTCCCGTTTTGATCTACTGTTTCATTTGGGATGGTTTCTGTAAATCCCATATTC
>OLPU01000894.1_pt1 | contig 24367 bp, 21 predicted proteins | sample 1673111 | NCBI WGS metagenome assembly OLPU01 (sample SAMEA3136755, study PRJEB25190) | human gut metagenome | reverse complement strand
GACCTCGCTTATGCCCATTGCAATAGTGACGGGTATGTCGCCCGCCGCGCGCAGAAGGCTCTGGAACATGCACACCAGCCCCAGAAACACAAAGAACACCGCCATTATGCGCATGTACTCTATGCCGTACCCGATGGCCTCGGCGTTGTCGGTGAACATGCGCATTATCGGCTCGGCGCACGCAAATATCGCGATTGATACGATTATGTAGCCCGCTACGTTCATCAGTATCGATGCGCGCACGCCCTTGCGCACGCGGCCAATGTCGCCCGCGCCGATATTCTGGCCGGTGAATGTCGCTGACGCGGCGCTAAGTGCATCGCCCAACTGACAGCCTATGCCCTCAACCCTCAGGCATATGCCATACGCCAGCACCATGGTCGTGCCATATGTGTTGACCGCCGTCTGAAGCATCATATCAGAGACAGAAATTATGCTCATCTGAAGCGCCGTGGGCAGACCATAGCGCAGTACCTCACGCCCGTAATGCGAGCGGTAGCGCCACTCCGCGCGCTCAACGCGCATAAGCGGCGTAACTTTCCATGCGTATATCATGCACGCCGCGCCGCTTAGTAGCTGCGCAATAACCGTGGCCCACGCCGTGCCCGCAACGCCCAAAGGTATCCATGAAACCAGCGCCACGTCCAGCACCACGTTGAGTATGCTCGCCAATATAAGGAATACCAGCGGCATGGTAGAGTTGCCCAGCGCGCGCAGCACCGACGCAATCCAGTTGTACATCATGGTCGCAATGCCGCCGATGTATATTACCGACAGGTATGCGCGCGTGTCAGGTATAAGCTCCTCAGGAGTCTGGAGCACCCTGAGCAGCGGGTCGAGCGTAATCAGCCCAACCGCAGTCAGCGCCAGCGCCGCGCCGACGGCCACGTATATCGACGACACGAACGTGCGCTTGACTGACAACTCATCGCCTGCGCCGAAGTACTGCGCCATGACGACCGATACGCCCGTCGTCACGCCCAGCGCCAGCGACGAATACAGATACGTCGCCACGCCCGCGACGCTGACCGCCGACAGCGCAACGTCGCCCAGGTATCGTCCCACGACGTATGCGTCTACGAAGTTATACATGCGCTGACATATGCAGCCGATGAATACCGGCCATGCGAATTTCAGCAGGTGCCGAATGATTGATCCGCGCGTCATATCCACGACGTTAGCCTTGCGGGTGTCCATTTAAGCGCCTCATTTCAAGTATATTTTCCATACAAAATTCGACGTTGAGACGGCGAAATCCTGTTACAATCAAAAAATGATTGTGTACGCGGCTTACGTTTTATGCGAGGAAGAGAATACGTAACGGCACATAAAGCGAATGTATGTTTGTATTGATCTCGGCTTTCTTTGACAGCACATGCAATGTATGATATAATCATAGTAGTACAAGGATATTTAAAAGGCGAAAAGGCGGTGGCGAGGTGGCTGAAAAGGATATTTCAGAAAAAATCCTGGAATCATACAACGATGTTTTCGCAGATATCGTGAATGTCCTTCTGTTTGACGGCGAGGAGCTCATGAAGCCGTCAGAGCTTGAGGATCAGGCGCCGCGCTCTGCGTACAAGGCCGACGGCAAGCTCCGCGAAGTAGAAAGAGACGTGGCCAAGCGATGGAAAAACGGCAGCGTAAGGATTGCCTGCATAGGCGTAGAGAACCAGACGGCCATCGATTCGCTCATGCCGTTGCGGGTAATAGGATATGACGGCGCGGAATACCGGTCGCAATACGGCTCGGCCGGCAATAAATATCCGGTGGTTACGTTCGTGCTCTACTTCGGCACGGAGAAGGAATGGGAAAAGGAAATCACGCTTAAGCAATGCCTCGATATACCGCCGGAGCTGGAGCAATACGTAAACGACTACAAGGTAAATGTGTTCTCGGTCGCATACCTTTCCCCGGAAAAGGTACGCCAGTTTAAGAGTGATTTCCGAATAGTGGCAGACTACTTTGTGCAGAAGCAACTGACGCAGGATTACATCCCAAATCCGCAGACGATCGAACACGTTCAGGAGACGCTGCAATTACTGAGCATTATGGGAAATGACGAAAGGTTCGAGCAGGCGTATAATAGCAGTGCGGAAGGAGGGCCGCGCAATATGTGTGAAGTGCTTGAGAGGATTGAAAGCAGGGGCAAAGAGATCGGCAAAGAGATCGGTAAGGAAATAGGTAAGGAAATAGGCGAAAAAATCGGTCGCGAAGAGCAGGCGAAAGCTACGGCCGCAAGAATGCAGAAAAAGGGTTTTTCCACATATGAAATCGCCGAATTCATAGGTTTCAGCCGCGAACAGGTAGAAAAATGGCTTAAAGAAAATAACGCATAGGTGGGAAGCACTGCCACGCGCCGCACAAGATACGGCATTTGCGCGCGGGCTTTCTGCCCGTACCGCCGTGGCGCTGTCGGCATTATAATGCGGCAAATGCGAACATATTTTTGCATTTATCCTCCATTATCTTTGACAGCCATCGCGAGATATGCTATAATCGAATCAGCATAAAATTGAGGTGGTAGTTATGCCGCGCGGCGATACGCAGGATAGAATATACGAATTTATCAAGCAGACGATCGAATTGAAGGGATACCCGCCTAGCGTAAGGGAAATTTGCGACGCAGTACACCTAAGCTCCACATCCACGGTACATGGACATCTGGCGCGGCTGGAAAAGCGCGGCCTGATTCGCCGCGACCCCACCAAGCCCCGCGCCATCGAGGTCATCGAACAGACCGGCGCGCGCGGCAAGGTGGTGCCCGTTGTGGGTCGCGTGCCCGCGGGGCAGCCCGCGCTGGCCGTTGAGGACATCGAGGATTACATAATGGTGCCGCGTGAACTGGCTGAGGGCGGCGAATTCTTCGCGTTGCGCGTGCGGGGCGAGAGTATGATAAACGCCGGCATACTTTCGGGCGACTATGTGATAATCCGCCGCCAGCCTGAGGTGGAAAACGGCGAAATCGGCGTGGCGCTGGTCGATGGCGAGGACGCGACGCTAAAGCGCATATACGTCGAGGACGACGGCAAGGTGCGTCTGCAGCCTGAAAACGACCTGATGGACCCGATCTACCCGGACGAGGTTCAGGTGGTGGGAAAGGCGGTTGGACTGTTCAGAAAGTTCTGAGACTGAATAATGAAAAGGCATCCGTGCATCTGAGATATCAGCACACGAATGCCTTGATTTATGCCTTAAAACAGTTAATAGCCCAGTTCGGCGCGCACTTCTCTAAACGACTTGACCGGCGGCTGATCGTCAACATGCTCGCCCAGCATCTTTTCCATCCAGACCATGTTGTACCACGTGCGGAATTTGTATCCGCACTGATAAAATTCACCAACGAGACGATAGCCCATGTGTGTATGGAACTCGACGCTGTTGTTATTGAGGTGAGGGTCTTCTGTTGGTGTGCAGGCAATACATGCATTCATATTGAGAATGCCCTGTTTTTTTAAGACATTTTCCAGTGTATCATAGAGAAGCCTGCCGATACCGGAATGTTTCTGATTCCGGTCTACATAGATGGAGGTTTCAACAGCCCAGTCATATGCAGCACGCTCATGGAACGGACCTGCATATGCGTAGCCGAGAATCGAATGGTCTTTTTCTGCTACAAGATATGGATATTTTTCCAGTGTGTGTGTGATCCGCCGGACAAATTCCTCTGTGGATGGAACATCATATTCAAAGGTGATGGCGGTTTCGCGGACATAAGGTGCATAGATTGCAAGGAGTGCAGCGGCATCGTCCGGGGAGGCGGTGCGGATGTGAATGTTTGAACTGGATGATGACATGATAATACCTCTGTTGAAATGAACAAATTTTGATGTTACGGTGGATGGTAACATTTTAATCCAGAATATTTTCCGCATTCAGCATACCACAATTGACTTTAAGATAAAAGACATGGTAAAATATGACATAATATAAAGAAATACATTGAAAGAGAGCGAAAATTATGATATATAGTTTTGATGGAAGAGTACGATACAGTGAGACTGGTGAAAATGGTCTGCTTACTCTGCCGGGGATTCTGAACTATTTCCAGGATTGCAGCACATTTCAGTCAGAAGAAGTCGGACTTGGTCTTAAAGTACTGAAGGAATGGAACCGTTTTTGGGTATTGTCTGCATGGCAGGTGATTGTTGAACGTTATCCGGCGATGGGAGAACAGATCAGAACTTCCACATGGGCTTATGGTTTTCGAGGTTTTATGGGTTTTCGTAATTTTACTATGGATACAGCAAATGGCGAACGACTGGCTTATGCAAATACTTTCTGGACGTATATTAACAGAGAGAATGGATTTCCCGTCAAGTTGACCGAAAGAGATACGGAGGGGTATGGTCTGGAAGAAAAACTGGAAATGGATTATGCCCCTCGGAAAATCGTTTTACCGGAGGAATATATAAAAGAAGATGTATTTTATGTCCAGAAACATCACCTGGATACGAATCATCATGTAAACAATTGCCAGTATGTACAGATGGCAATGGATTATCTTCCGGCGAACTATAAGATTTATCAGATGCGTGCAGAATACAAGCAGCAGGCACGGTTGAATGATCAGATTTGCCCGGGAAAAGCAGAAGCAGATGGTGTGACTAAAATTTTATTAAATGACCGGAATAATGAACCATATGCCGTTGTTGAATTTATGGAAAACAAAAATGTGAGATAAACAGACAGGAGGTATATGTATGAGGGGAAAGTATCAGAGACAGCTGGTAGGCGTTTTCGGTGATCCAGTAGATGATAATCCTACAGTAATTATGGAACAGGCTGCTTTTGATTCAGAGCAGATACCGATGGACTATCTGACAATCCAGGTAAAGTGCGGTGAGCTTGAAAATGCGATGAAGGGGCTACGCGCAATGAACTTTACCGGGATTAATATTACAATGCCACATAAGGGAGAAGTTCTTCAGTATCTGGATGAAGTCTCAGAGAGCGCACAGATCATGGGTGCCGTAAACACAATCTACTGGAAAGACGGAAAACTGGCCGGGGAAAATACAGATGGCAAAGGTTTCCTGAAAAGTCTGAACGACGGAAATGTCGCTACGGAAGGGAAAAACGCAGTGATTTTGGGCGCCGGAGGTGCTGCCAGAGCTATTGCTGTGGAACTGGCCGAGGCAGGAATGCGTAATATTATGGTGATCAACCGAAACAGAGACCATGCACAGCTACTTGTGGATATTATAAACAAAAAGACACCTGCAGCAGGAAATTTTATGCCGTGGGATGGCTGTGTACAGATTCCGGAAGATACAGATATTCTGGTGAATGCAACATCAATCGGTTTTCTGGATGATGCAAAACCGGATATTCAGTATGAAAAACTGCCGAAGGATCTGGTAGTATGTGATGTAATTCCAAATAAATTAAGAACTTCATTTTTACAGGAGGCAGAGAGACATAATTTAAGAACTTTTAATGGTTTGGAAATGCTGGTAAATCAGGGTGCATTGGCTTATGAGTTGTGGACAGGACGAAAAGCACCTGTGGAAGTAATGAAGCAGGCAATGAAAAAAGAATATGGAGAGTGCTGAGAAAAATATATGAGTGGAATTAAGGATGTTGCAAAAAAAGCAGGAGTGTCCATTTCAACGGTGTCCAATGTCCTGAACAAATCAAAATATGTAAGCCCGGATCTGGTGATGCGTGTAGAAAAAGCTGTAGAAGAGCTTTCTTATGAGGCTAATCCGATAGCAAGAAGCATGAAAAATAATAAAACGGGAACGATCGGAGTGATCACAGAAGATATGTGCGGAGTGTTTTATCCGTACGTAGTAAAGGGAATCAATTCGGTAGCAGTAGAAAAAGGATATCAGATCATCATTTGTGATACACAGGCAACCTATGGTGACAAGGATGCAATCAAAAGAGAAAAAGAGTTGTTTCGAAGACTGATAGCGAACCGGGTAGACGGAATTATTTTTGCTTCTTCAATACCAAATGAGAGCGCAGAAAAATATTTTTCACAGTTGAGAAAACAGGCAAATAAACATAAAAAAATCCCGCTGGTAAGTATGGAACGTGACATGACGGACTTTGGGATTGATTCTGTGTATTTTGACGGATACACAAATGCACAGAAGGCAGTGCAGCATCTGATCGACTGTGGATGCAAAAAAATATGTCATATTACGGGAGCCACAGAACTGCAGATCGCGCTGGAGCGTACAAGAGGCTACGAAGACTGTCTGAAGAAAAATGACATGTATTATGACAGAGGAAAAATGCTGGTCTACGGTGATTACAGCCATCAGAGCGGTTACACATGTATGAAACAGCTACTGGAACAGGTTCCGGATCTGGACGGTGTATTCTGTGGAAACGACCAGATGGCGATTGGTGCGCTGAAAGTCCTGAAAGAATATGGAAAGAGAATACCGGAAGACATCAAACTTATGGGATATGATGATGTTTTCCTGTCGAGTGTGGTAGAACCGTCACTTTCAACAATCCATATTCGGAAAAGGCATGCCGGGATCGAAGCGGCGAAGATACTGTTTCAGAGAATAGAAGAACAGGATGAGAAATATCATGATGCAATAGGTGTCAAAATGAATGCAAGACTTGTTGTACGAAAATCAACAGTAGAAGATGCACCGGAAGATTGGAATCTGGTCGACTGGTAAAAGGATATTCCCGATATCATCTGATGATGGTGATGTCGGGGATTTTTTTGTAGATAAATTTGAAAAAAATATAAAAAATTGTATAATCAAAACAAATGGAAAAACGTTTTTACAAAACGGGAAGGGGTGAAACTTGAAAAATATTGTGCAATTTTAACGAAAACACACTAGAAAAACGTTTCACTATTTACAAATATTAAATTGTGTACAAAAATCAATTGACAAATACGATACAAGAGGATATGATAAATCTATCTTGAGATGGCAAAAGCACTTAAAACATATGCATATTATGTAAAAAATGGTGCAAAAAGCACAATAATCGACAAGCTTATTTTTTTTAACCACTAGAAAAACGTTTTACCAAAAAGGAGAGGATCATATGCAAAATAAAAAAAGACTTGCTGAAAAAGCTCTGGAACAGGGAAATGGAATTTTAAGACTTGCTCCTACCTGGGTACCGCGATCATTTTGCAGACCGGGAAAAAGAATCAAACTTCACCCAGATGATTATTTTGTTCTGGGGCAGAGAGGCGGTATTGATGAGAGATGGTTTTCATCTACCACATGGGCTGAGAATGGACCGGATACACCGGAGGATGAAGGCCTCAGCTACGTTGTAGTTGATGATGAAGGAAAAGAAAAAGTCCTGCTCAGAGATGTTGTGGAACTTCTGGGAGCAGAGGTTATCGGTGAAACACTCTGGAACAAATATCACAGATGGCCGATGTTTTCCAAATTCTTTGATAATGCAGGCCCGTTACCGCATCACATTCATCACAGAGACCAGCATGCGAACAGAGTCGGTGCTTCCGGAAAACCAGAGATGTATTTCTTTCCGTCACAGCTGAATAATCATGGTGGAGAATTTCCGTTTACTTTCTTCGGACTGAATCCAGAGACTACCAAAGAAGAAGTCCTTGAATCTCTGAAGAACTTTACAAAAGGAGATAACAGAATTACTTCTCTTGCAATGGCATATAAGCTGGATCTTGATACTGGCTGGGATGTACCTCCGGGAGTATTACATGCACCTGGAAGCCTTTGTACTTATGAACCGCAGTTTGCATCCGATGTATACGCAATGTATCAGTCAGTCCTTCTGAACGGACAGATCGTAGGAGAAGATCTTCTCTGGAAAAACACACCGGAAGAAGAACTTGGAAATTATGAATACCTGCTGGATGTTATCGACTGGGATAAGAACGTAGATCCTGATTTCCATAAGAACCGTTTTATGGCACCGAAGCCGGTGAGACCGATGGAAGACATGATCGCAGATGGATACATTGAAGAGTGGATCTGCTATAAGTGCGAAACAGTCTGTGCAAAACGGTTGACAGTTCTTCCGGGACAGACCGTCACGATCAAAGACAGTGCACCATATGGTCTGATCTGTCTGGAAGGTCACGGAACATTCGGAAAATGGGAAATCGAATCTCCTGCACTGATCCATTACGGGCAGCTGACACACGACGAATACTTTGTAACTGAAAAAGCAGCAAAAGAAGGTGTTGTGATCACAAATCCATCCACCACAGATCCAATCGTGATTCTGAAACATTTCTCGGAAAACCCGGATTTGGTTATTGAATAGAAAATTGAAGGAGGAGAAAAGTCTTGGGAGGCAAATACATACTGGAAGCCACAGGAATTGATAAAGCTTTCTCCGGAGTAACTGTACTAAAAGGAGCAGAACTCTGTATTGAACCAGGTGAGCTCCATGCACTGATGGGTGAAAATGGTGCAGGAAAATCTACTCTTATGAAAATTATCATGGGTATTTATACAAAAGACGCAGGAAAGGTCATTCTTGACGGTAAAGAAGTTGAATTCAAGTCGGCAAGAGAAGCACTTGATGCTGGAATATCCATGATCCATCAGGAATTAAGCCCTATTCCGGAAATGACAGTCGCAGAGAATGTTTTTCTTGGAAGAGAACAGAAAAAAATCAAAGGGCTGCCTTTTGTAGATAAAAAACAGTTAAATCAGAAAACACAGGAGCTTCTTGTTGAATATGAACTGGACCAGTACATAAAACCAACAATGAAAATGAAGAATCTGAATATTGCTCAGATTCAGATGATGGAGATCATCAAAGCGGTTTCATACAATTCCAAAGTTATCATTATGGATGAGCCTACCTCTTCCTTATCAGAAAAAGAGACAGAGACACTCTTCCATATTATTGATAATCTGAGAGCAAAAAAAGTTGGAATTATTTACATCTCCCATCGAATGGAAGAAGTTTTTGAACTTGCCGACAGAGTTTCCGTACTTCGAGATGGACAGTTTATAGGTTGCATGAAAGTTGCTGATGCATCCAGAGAACAGCTGATTAACATGATGGTAGGCCGTGAGTTGGAAGGTGGTTATCCGACCAACACGGCGAAAAAAGGAGAAGTAGTTCTTGAACTTAAGAATTTCACCAGAAAAGGTGTTTTTGAAGATGTAAATCTTAAAGTAAGAGCCGGTGAGATTCTTGGACTGGCGGGACTGGTAGGTGCCGGAAGAAGTGAAGTAATGAGAGCACTTGTGGGTTATGACAAACTGGATTCCGGAGAAATTTATCTGGAAGGAAAACAGATTACAATCAGACATCCACAGGATGCAATCAAACATCACATTGTAATGGCATCAGAAGACCGAAAAGAACTGGGGTTGGTGCTTTGCAGAAATATTAAAGAAAACGTATCTTTACAGAACTTTGATAAATTATCTGGGGCATCATTCATTCAGAAGCCGAAGGAAAGAAAACTTGCAAAAGAATATACAGAAAAAATGGCAACTAAGATGAACGGAATCGATGATCTGGTATCCAGTCTTTCGGGAGGTAATCAGCAGAAGGTTGTTTTAGCAAAATGTCTGATGTCAGAGCCTAAGGTGCTGATCATGGATGAGCCTACACGTGGTATTGACGTAGGTGCAAAAGCCGCAATTTATAACATTATGATCGATCTGGCAAAACAGGGTATTGCGATCATTATGATTTCCTCTGAAATGCCTGAGCTGATCGGAATGAGTAACCGTATTATGGTTATGGCAAACGGCAGAGTAAAAGGAGAGCTGGAAGGCGAAGAAACAGCTTCTCAGCAGGCTATTATGAATTTAGCATTTGGAGGAAATGAACAATGACACAGAAAAAAGATATAGGAAAGATCCTGAGACAATTTGGACTTGTATTTGTTGCTCTTTTTATCATTGTCTTTATGAGCATCAAATCAGATGTATTTCTGACAAGTCAGAACATCATTAATATCCTGAGACAGATTTCCATAAATGGTATTCTGGCAGTTGGTATGACATTCGTAATTCTTACTGGTGGTATCGACCTTTCAGTCGGATCTGTAGTTGCTATCACAGGTGTTATAGTTGGTTCACTGCTTCAGAGCGGTACAAACTGGTTCCTTGCAAGTCTTGCAGCACTGGTAGTTTCCGCTATCTGTGGAGTATTTAACGGATGGCTCATCTCCTATGTAGGATTCCAGCCATTTATTGCAACACTGTCAACAATGACTATCGGACGTGGTTTTGCACAGGTTTATTCCAACGGTAAACCGTACACGATCTCCGATCCGAGCTTTAAGGTAATCGGCCAGGGATACTTTCTGGGAATCCCGGTTCCGATCATTCTTCTGGTAATCTTCTGTATCATTGGCCTGGTCATTCTTACAATGACAACCTTTGGACGTTACGTATTTGCAATTGGTGGTAATATGAATGCCGCAAAGCTTTCCGGTGTACGTACACAGAGAGTACAGCTTATGGTTTATGTAATGTCTTCCATCTGTGCATGGATGGTTGGTCTGATTCTTGCAGCACGTATCAGTTCCGGTCAGCCGACAGCCGGTGAATCCTATGAAATGGATGCAATCGCCGCAACAGCAATCGGTGGAACAAGTATGAGTGGTGGTATCGGTTCTCTGTCAGGAACTATCATTGGTTTTGTAATTCTGGGCCTGTTACAGAACTCCATGAATCTGATGAACATCAACTCTTTCTGGCAGCAAATCGTAAAAGGTTTACTGATTATCATCGCAGTATTCCTGGATATGAGAACAAAAGGTAAAAAGGCATAATTAAGCAATACAAAAATAAAAACTGAATAATGGGGAATTTAATATCACAGTGATATTAAAAATATAACAATTTCTTTTAAGGAGGAAGCAAATATGAAGAAAAAAGTTTTGGGTGGGTTACTTGCAGTTTCTATGATCGCAACAATGGGTGCATTTAATGTATCAGTATCAGCAGCAGAGAAGGACAATGCTGATATCAAGATCGGTTTCTCATCAAAAGACAACTCTGACACATTCGTAGCAGCTATCGCAGATGCAGCTGAAGCAGAAGCAAAAGAACTTGGCGTAGAGCTTCTTATGTATGATGCAGGCGGCGATGTAAATAAACAGATCAGTGACTGCGAAACTCTTCTGGCAGCAGGAGTAGATGCTCTTGTTGTAATTCCACAGAGTGTAGAAGGAAGTGCTCCTGTTGTTTCCATGGCAAATGACGCAGGTGTTCCGATCATCGTTGACAATGGCGACATCGGTGATAAGAATTACACAGCATTTGTAGGTTGTACAGATCAGGAATCCGGTGAACTTCTCGGTAAATGGTTCATGGAAGAATCCGGACTTGAAAAAGGATCCAAAGTAGCGATCATTGAAGGACCTATGGGACAGTCAGGACAGGTTGGACGTATGGCAGGATTCGAAGAAGTCGGAATGCTTGACTATTTCGATGTAGTAGCTACTCAGACAGCTAACTGGAAACGTGATGAAGCTATGGCACTTGCAGAAGACTGGATCACAACTTATGGTGATGATCTGAAAGCTATCATCTGCGAGAACGATGATATGGGTATGGGTGCTCTTTCCGCAGCACAGGCAGCAGGCAGAGACGATATCATCATCGGTGGTGTAGATGGTCTTGATGATGCAGTTGCAGCAGTTAAAGATGGTTCCTATGGTGTATCCGTTCTTCAGGACTCCGCAGGACAGGGACGTGTTGGTGTTGATGTTGCAGTTGCAGCAGCTAAAGGCGAAGAAGTTGAGCCTGATACAAGAATTCCATTCCGCCCGATCACAAAAGACAACGTAGATGCATATCTTGAAGGTGGTGTAGACGCTATCTCCGGTGATGACGCAGCAGAAGATACAACTGAAGAAAAAACAGACGAAGCAGCTGATGATACAGCAGCAGAAGATACAACTGAAGAAGAAGCAAAATAATTTCTGATTCAGAGTAACTGGTCACACGAGTTTATAAAACATAATGAGATCTGGATAATAAAGCAAGGCACCGCTGGCAAGGAATGGACTTTGCAGCGGTGCTTTTTGCGCCCAAAAACAGAGAAAAAATTAGAAAGGAAACACAAAATGCTGAGAAATATACCAAAAATTTTACCTCCGGAACTGGTAAAGACAATGATGGAAATGGGACATTCCGATGTATTGATTCTGGCAGATGCTAATTTCCCCGGAACCGCACATGCAAAAAAAATGATCCGTATGGACGGCATTATGATTCCAGAGCTTCTGGAAGCAATACTGCAGCTGTTTCCGCTGGACAACTTTATCGACAACCCAGTGAGACTTATGAGAAACCTTCCGACAGAGCCGGTTCCGGAGATTTGGGAAACATACAGAGAACTTTTAAACAAATACGACAAAGATGATGCATTCCATGATTTTGAATTTATAGATCGCCTTCCGTTCTACAAAACAGCAGAAAATGCATTTGTGATCGTTCAGACAGGAGACGAATCCCGTTATGGAAACATAATCCTTCAGAAAGGGGTTTGCTGAAAAATGAATTATCAGGAAGAGAAAAAGTACATCGGACATAAGGATCAGCTGATGAAAGTAAAGAAGATCCGTATGGAAGATGGAAAGGCATCCGGTGTGGAAATGGTGGATGTTCAGAATCGTTCGGGTATGCATTTTGATGTAAATATAAGCAGAGGAATGGATATTCCGTATCTTGATTTCTGCGGAGAAAACATTGGATTTATTTCACCATGTGGTGTGGTTGCACCGGAATATTTTGACGACAAGGGACTTGGATTCCTCAAAAGCTTTACCGCGGGATTCATGACCACATGTGGATTAAAAGTTGCAGGTGCCCCATGCGAGTATGAGGGAACTTCTTATGGACTTCATGGAAATCTTTCACATACACCGGCAGAAAATGTCAGTTATGTGATCGACGAAAGCGGCGCAACACCATGCGCAGTGATTAGAGGAACCGTCCGTGATGCGATTATTTTCGGAGACAAGATGTCACTGAACCGTGAAATCCGCTGCTATTACAAAGACAGAAAAATCACAGTCAGAGATAATGTAAAAAATGAAGGGTTCAAAAAAGTCCGCCAGATGATTCTTTATCACTGCAATATCGGCTATCCGATTCTTACACCGGACAGCGAAGTATATATACCGGCACTGGAAACAAAAGCAAGAAATGAACATGCGCAGGAAGGCATTGCAGACTGGATGCATCCTGAAGCGGCAGATCCGGATTATGAGGAGATGTGTTATTATCACAAACTGAAACCGGACGAAAACAATCATTCAAAAGTTGCCATATTCAATCCGGAACTTGATCTGGGTATTGCAATTGAAATCGACTTAAGTACTCTGGATCACCTTGTTCAGTGGAAGATGATGGGTGCAGGAGACTATGTTATGGGTCTGGAACCTGCAAACTCTACGATTGATGGAATCGAAGATGCGGTAAATAACGGCTCAATGAAATACCTCGAGCCAGGAGAAGTAAAAGAATACAATCTGACCTTTCACATTTTAAAAGGAAGAGACGAGTTCGAAGCTGTAAAAAATCTTTAAGAGTAAAAGGAGAAAAATCATGACAGAAAAAGATCTGATCAAAAAAGCCGGCGATGCACTGGATGCAAAGCTTGAAGAAGCCAAAAAAACAGGAAATCTTGTAGTGAAAGATGCAACGGAAGATGAAGCAGTTATCCGTTCCACATTCAAAAAAGGAGAAGGCGTTTTTCGTCTGTTCCCCGCATTCGTACCGAGAAGATTTGGTAAAGCAGGTCACAGATTAAAACTTCATCCGGATGATTATTTTGCATTTGGTATGGCACGAGGTTCCATCACTGAGAGATGGTTTGCGTCAACAATTGCAGCACAGAATGGTGAGACTGCAAAAGCCGATGAAGGTATGGCATATGTTTGTGTAGATTATGACAGTGACGAAAAATTCTCTCTGAGAAACGCTGTAAAAGTACTTGGAGAAGAGATTGTTGGTAAAGAATTAATGGAAAAATACAACGGATGGCCGATGTATTCCAAATTCTTTGATAATGAAAATCCACTGTTCCATCATCTGCATCTGGGATTTGAAGATGCTGCAAGAGTAGGCAAACTTGGAAAACCGGAAAACTATTATTTCCCGAAACAGTTAAATAACTATTTTGGTGAAGCAAACTACACATATTTCGGATTTGACCCGGATGTTGATCCGGAAGAGATTAAAGATAGAATTCGTCATTTTGCAGATGATGATACACGAATTACAGAACTTTCCAGAGCTTACAGAGTAGAGCTTGGAACCGGCTGGTATACACCGGCGGGCGTTATCCATGCACCGGCATCTGTACTGACATATGAGCCACAGTGGAACTCCGATGTAAACTCCGTATATGAAAATATCGTATCTGGTGAAGTTTATCCTCCGGAAATGTTGGATGAGGAACTGCCAGAAGACAAGAAAGATATTGAAGATGTATTCAAACTTCTTGACTGGGATAAGAACGTGGATCCTCACTACAGAAAACACTACTTCCGCAGACCAATCGTAGAGACAGAAACAGAACAGTATGTACAGAAATGGATTACATACGCAAATCCATACATTGCAGCAAAAGAGCTGACCGTATATCCGGGACAGACTGTAACAATTAAAGACGGCGCTGCATATGGCTGTATCTTCGTTCAGGGGCATGGAAAATTTGGTGTTTATGATGCTGAGGCCCCGACATTACTTCACTTTGGCCAGCAGAGTTCTGATGAATTCTTCGTATCAGAGCAGGCATCTGTAAAAGGAATCACAATTACAAATACCAGCAAGGTAGAACCGCTCGTAGTTCTGAAACATTTTGGACCGAACTGCCCGGGTGTACCGCAGGAAGTACCTGAAAACTAAGAAATGCTGTGAGAAGGTAAGCCTGAATAAAACGGGAATATCTTTGTGAAAATTTGCCCAGGATACCGGAAATTGGTGTGTCCTGGGCTGTTTTTGTATATAGGAGGATGGATATGAAGTATTTACTGGGAATTGATAATGGCGGAACATTTTCAAAAGCAGCGATTTTTGATGAAAATGGTGAACAGATTTCAGTGGCAAGTGTTCCGACAGAGACACTTACACCAAAACCGGGTTACACAGAAAAAAATCTGGATGATCTCTGGGACGTGAACGCACAGGCAATCAAAAATGCAATTGAGAAAAGCGGAATCGATTCGAAAGAAATCGCAGGAATTTCTTTTTCCGGAGCAGGAAAAGGCCTTTATATGGTTGGCTATGATGGAAAACCATCCTATAACGGGATTATGTCAACTGATACAAGAGCCTGGGAGCAGGTGGAAAAATGGTATGCAGATGGTACAAATAAAAAAGTTTATGAAAAAACATTTCAGGAAATTCTGGCTGTGCAGCCGGTGAGCCTGCTGGCTTGGTTCAGGGATAACAAACCGGAAATTCTGGAAAAAACAAAATATATTTTTGCGGTAAAAGATTATATCCGTTTCTGCCTCACCGGAGAAGCATACAGCGAATATACAGACTGCTCTGGCGGAAATCTGGTCAACATGGTTACGAAACAGCACGACCGGGAACTGATGGCACTGTATGGACTGGAAGATTGCTATGACAAACTGCCACCGCTGAAATATTCTGCTGACATATGCGGATATGTTACAAAAGAAGCAAGTGAAAAGACTCTGCTTCCAGAGGGAACACCGGTCGCAGCGGGAATGTTTGATGTGAATGCCTGCGGTATTGCATCCGGACTTTGCGGTGAAGAGGATATGTGTATGATCGCCGGTACATGGAGTATCAATGAATTTATCCGAAAGGAACCTGTATTAAACGGTACGGTAGCATTAAATTCCATGTTCTGTATGCCGGGATATTTTCTCATTGAGGAGAGCAGCCCGACTTCCGCAGGAAACATGGAATGGTTTATTAAAAACCTGATGAGCTATGAAAAGAAAGAAGCAAAAGAAAACGGAGGATCTGTTTATGACATTACAAATGAATGGGTAGCATCCATCGAGCCACAGGACAGTAATGTGATTTTCCTTCCGTTTCTGAACGGTTCCAATGAAGATCCGCTTGCAAAGGGAACTTTTGTGGGTCTCACTGCTTATCATTCTAAAAAACATATGCTGCGTGCAGTCTATGAGGGAATTGTTTTCTCACACATGACTCATGTGAAGAAACTGCTCCGAAACCGTGACGTTCCAAAGAGCATAAGACTCTCCGGTGGTGCGGCAAATTCTGATGTATGGGTACAGATTTTTGCGGATACACTCCAGATACCGATAGATGTAGTCGGTGACAAAGAACTTGGTGCACAGGGGGCTGCGATGGCGGCAGGTATTGCAGCCGGTGTTTACAAAGATTACAGAGAAGCAATCGAAAAGACTGTGAAGATTACAAAAACTATTTATCCGAGACCGGAATACAAAGAAATCTATGAAGAAAAATATGCAACATACCGTGCAGTGATCGACGGACTGAGCAGCGCATGGAAACGTTTCAAAAACTAACAACAGGAGGGACAGATTATGTTAAAAATGGCAATCATGGGAGCTGGTTCTATCGCAAATAAAATGGCGGATACCATTACAAAAATGAACGATGTAAAGGCATATGCCATTGCAGCCAGAGATACAGAAAGAGCAGCAGCATTTGCTAAGAAATATGGATTTACAAAATTTTATGGTTCTTATGAAGAAATGCTAAAAGATCCTGAAGTACAGCTTGTTTATATTGCAACACCACATTCACACCATTATAAATGCGCAAAAATGTGTCTGGAAGCAGGCAAACATGTACTCTGCGAAAAGGCGTTTACTGTAAATGCTGAGCAGGCAAAAGAAATCCTGAAACTGGCAGAGGAAAAGAAACTTCTGCTTACAGAAGCTATCTGGACAAGATATATGCCTTCAAGAAATATGATTAACAAGCTTATTGCTGACGGAACTATAGGAGAAGTTACCTCTCTGACTGCAAATCTGGGATATGAACTCAGCGAAGTAAAACGAATCTGGGATCCGCAGTTGGCAGGCGGTGCCCTGCTTGATGTAGGGGTTTATCTGGTAAACTTTGCAAGTATGATTTTCGGTGAAGATCTGGAGCATGTACAGTCAGAAGCTGTTTTTAAAAATGGTGTCGATATGATTGACAACATCAATATGACTTTTGCCGGCGGAAAAACAGCATCCATGCAGTGCAATGTTCATGCAGTACAGAACCGTCAGGGTACGATCTTTGGAACGAAAGGTTATATTGAGATCACAAATATCAATAATCCGGAAGAAATCAAAGTATTCAACGACCAGTATGAAAAAGTGCTGTCATGCACTCCGCCGAAACAGATCACAGGATATGAATACGAAGTGGAAGCATGCTGCAAAGCAATTGAAGAGGGCAGACTGGAATGTCCGGAGATGCCTCACAGAGAAACAATACGTGTGATGGAAATCATGGATGAAATGCGTAGGTCATGGGGATACGAAATTCCGATCATGAAATAAGAGGGAAAAAGATGAAAAAATATTCACTGGGGTTATATGAGAAAGCAATGCCGGGAACTCTGGACTGGAAAGAGAAACTGGAGGCTGCAAAAGAGGCCGGATATGATTTTGTAGAAATCAGTATTGACGCGACCGAAGAAAAAATCGCACGTCTGGATATGACAAAAGAAGATCGCTTTGAGCTTATCAAAGCCATGTATGAAGTCGGAATGCCGATCCGAACGATGTGTGTAAGTGCGCTCACAAAATATTCTCTTGGAAATGACAAGGAAGAATACTGTAAGCGTGGAATGGAAATCCTTGAGAAATCACTTCAGCTTGCAGATGATTTGGGAATCAGAGTAGTTATGATACCGGGTTATGATGTGTATTATGAGCCGTCAACTTTAGAAACAAAGAGGAGATTTCTCAAAAACCTGAAAAAAGCATCAGAACTGGCAGAGAAGGCCGGTGTTCAACTGGGCCTTGAAACAATGGAAAATGAGTTTATGAATACTGTTGAAAAGGCTATGAAATATGTAACTTTATGTGATTCTAATTATCTGAAAATATATCCGGATATCGGAAATCTGACAAATGCAGCTGTTACATATCAGTCAGATGTGTTGGAGGATATGGAGCTGGGAAGAGGAAATCTTACTTCATTACATTTGAAAGAAACACTTCCGGGAAGATTCCGGGAAGTGCCGTATGGTACGGGGCATGTAGATTTTGAAGCGGCAATCAGCAAAGCGTGGGATTTGGGAGTACGCAGGTTTGTCACAGAATTCTGGTACACCGGAAACGAAAACTGGAAAGCCGATCTTAATTCTGCAGCGGGAATGGCAAAACCAATTCTGGAGAAAATGAATTAAATTACGTATTAAAAAGGAGAACGAAATGTTAGAGAAATTAAAAGAAGAAGTATACAGAGCAAATATGGATCTGCCGAAATACGGACTGGTCACATTTACGTGGGGAAATGTTAGCGGTATTGACCGTGAAAAAGAACTTTTTGTTATTAAACCGAGTGGAGTAGAGTATGACAAATTAAGACCGGAAGATATGGTTGTTGTGGATCTTCAGGGAAATAAAGTAGAAGGTGAATATAATCCGTCTTCTGATACCCCGACACATGTGGTTCTGTACAACGAATTTCCAGATATCGGGGGAATCGTACATACACATTCTGAGTGGGCAACAAGCTGGGCACAGGCAGGAAGATCCATTCCGTGCTATGGAACGACTCATGCAGACTATATCTATGGAGAGGTTCCGTGCGTACGTAATCTGACAAAAGATGAGATTGAAGAGGCATACGAAAAAAATACGGGCGTGTTGATCGCAGAATATTTCAAAAACAGTGATTATAAAGCTGTTCCGGCAGTACTGTGCAAAAATCACGGACCATTTACATGGGGAAAAGATGCACATGAAGCTGTTCATAATGCAGTTGTTCTGGAAGAAGTGGCAAAGATGGCATGCCGCTGCGAACTGATAAATTTGCAGGTAAGACCGGCACCACAGGAACTTCAGGATAAGCATTACTATAGAAAACACGGAGCAAATGCTTATTATGGACAGATTAAGAAATAAAATCCGATAAAAAATACAAAGCGTGCTGTACGGTTTTATGTACAGCACGCTTTAATACTTCAAGAGCCAAATCATCAATACGAAATCCAGTCATTCCGGAAGTGTATAAGGAAAAGCTGGAGCATCCGGACAGTTCAGATATTCTTTCAGGCAGGAAATAATAAATTCATGGTCTGCAATATGATAAAGATTAGAAGCAATGACCGCACCGATTACGGTTTTGCTGCCTTTTATGCGGATAGGAAAACCGCCGCCGCATAATGCATAATCGTTGTTTGATAAAGCGTGTGTTTCTAGGGTGTCGTTGTCATGTTCAAAAGTAAATGTGGATAAAAGAGAACTGCGTTCCATCAGTTTTACGAAATTGAATTTTCGATCCATCCATTTCTGGTTTAAAAGATTGGTTCCGTCAGGGCAATGCTGGAACAAAATACAGCCATTGTTAAGACGGATAGATATGGCAATTGTGATGTTGTGCTTTCTGGCATAGGACACCATAAATGAGCCAAGTTCAAAGGCATCGTCGTTGCTGAAATGCTCGAACTGCAGAAGTTCTTCCTGCTTTTTCAGGATATTCAGATTTTTGCACATAATAAAACCTCCCAATATATTCATAGCATATTTGGAAAAACCTTTTTCTAAGAAATATTATACAGGATAAAGGGGAGAAACCACAAGAGAAATCTCAAGAAGATTTGGCTTTTTTATATCCATTCCTGTTTTTCTGTGTTACAATTAATCTCACAATTAGGTAAAGAAGAAAAACGGACATATATTTGTTTCAGTATCGGAGGAAAATATGATTGAATTAGGAAAGAAACAGACTTTATTTATCGTAAAATCTGTAGAATTTGGAGTATATCTGGCAGAAGATATGCATGCAGATACGAAGCATCAGGTGCTTTTGCCGGCAAAGCAGGTTCCGGCAGGCAAAAAGGATGGAGATAAGATCGAAGTATTTATTTACAAAGATTCACAGGATCGTCTGATCGCCACAACGAATGAGCCGAAGCTCACAGTAGGCGAGGTGGGTCTTCTTAAAGTAAAACAGGTGACAAAGATCGGAGCATTTCTTGACTGGGGACTGGAAAAAGACATTCTTCTTCCGTATCATGAGCAGACAACAAGGATTTTTGAAGGACAGGAATGTCTTGTTGCTGTTTATGTGGACAAGAGCAGTCGTCTCTGTGCAACCATGAAAGTTTATCCTTATCTTTCTAAGGAGACACCGTACAAGGAAGGTGATCAGGTAAAAGGCCGTGTATACCAGATCAGCGAAAACTTCGGCGTTTTTGTTGCGGTAGATAATAAATATACAGCACTGATCCCGGCAAGAGAGGCAAAGGGCAAATACCGTCCGGGTACTGTGCTGGATCTCCGTGTCACAAGAGTCAAAGAAGACGGCAAAATGGATGTCAGTGACCGTCAGGAGGCATATCTGCAGATCAGTGAGGATGCAGAGAGTGTACTTGGAATCATTGAGGAATTCGCAGGAGTTCTTCCGTTTGATGATAAGGCTTCCCCGGAAGTTATCCGCCGGGAATTCGGTTTGAGTAAAAATGCATTCAAGCGTGCTGTAGGACACCTTCTGAAAGAAGGAAAAATTCAGATTAAAGATCGCAGGATCTATCTGGTGAAATAACTGTACATTAAATCGGACATATAAAGCAAAGGACGAGATTATGAATTTTACACATCTTCATGTTCATACAGAATACAGTCTTCTGGATGGCTCCAACAAAATAAAAGAATATGTAGACCGTGTCAAGGCGCTTGGCATGGACAGTGCGGCCATTACAGATCATGGTGTCATGTATGGCGTGATAGATTTTTACCGCGCAGCACGGGCAGCAGGAATCAATCCAATCCTCGGCTGTGAGGTTTATGTGGCACCGGGTTCCCGGTTTGACCGTGAAGCGGGAAGCGGCGATGACCGTTATTATCATCTGGTGCTTCTGGCAGAAAACAATCAGGGTTACAGTAACCTGATGAAAATCGTATCAAAGGGATTTGTTGAAGGATTTTATTATAAACCACGAGTGGATCTTTCGCTTCTTGAGAAATATCATGAAGGAATCATTGCATTAAGTGCGTGCCTTGCCGGCGAAGTGGCGAGATTTCTCACAAGAGGGATGTATGAAGATGCCAAAAAAGCTGCTCTTCGTTATCAGGATATTTTCGGGAAAGGAAACTTCTTTCTGGAACTGCAGGATCATGGTATTCCGGAACAGCAGAATGTCAATCAGCAGCTTCTGAAAATGCATCGTGAGACAGGAATAGAACTTGTTGCGACCAATGATGTGCATTATACGCTTGCAGAGGATGCACAGCCGCATGATGTACTGCTTTGTCTTCAGACAGGTAAGAAACTGGCAGATGAAGACCGTATGCGTTATGAGGGCGGTCAGTATTATGTGAAATCTCCCGAAGAAATGGAACGTCTATTTCCATATGCGCCGGAGGCGCTTGAGAATACACACAAGATCGCACAGAGATGTCATGTGGAAATTGAATTCGGTGTGACAAAGCTTCCGAAATTCGATGTCCCGGAAGGTTACACTTCATGGGAATATCTGAATGAGCTTTGTTTCAGAGGATTGGAGGAGCGTTACCAGCCAGTCACTGAAGAACTGAAAGAGCGGTTAAATTATGAATTGTCCACGATCAGGAATATGGGCTATGTCGATTACTTCCTGATTGTATGGGACTTTATTAAATATGCGCGCGACCATGACATTATGGTAGGACCGGGACGAGGCTCCGCTGCAGGAAGTCTGGTTGCCTATACACTTGGGATCACACAGCTTGATCCGATTCGATATGATCTTCTGTTTGAGCGTTTCCTGAATCCGGAACGAGTATCCATGCCGGATATCGACGTTGACTTCTGTTTTGAACGAAGACAGGAAGTTATCGATTATGTAAGACGTAAATACGGGGATGACTGTGTCGTACAGATCGTTACATTTGGTACACTGGCGGCCCGTGGTGTTATCCGTGATGTCGGTCGTGTTATGGATCTTCCATATGCACAGGTGGACACTATTGCAAAAATGATTCCGCAGGAGCTGAATATCACGATCGATCGCGCAATGGAGGTCAATTCCGAACTGCGCGCGGCGTATCAGAACGACGAAAGCGTCAAAAGGCTGATCGATATGGCGCGCAAGCTCGAAGGAATGCCGCGCAACGCGTCGACCCATGCGGCAGGCGTGCTGATTACCGCGGAGCCGGTGGTAGAATACTGTCCGTTGCAAACGAACGACGACGTGATCACCACGCAGTATCCGATGACGATCGTCGAGGCGCTGGGGCTTCTGAAGATGGATTTTCTGGGACTGCGGACGCTGAACGTGATCATGGATACGATTGCGATGGTGCGCGAGGGCGGCGGAACGGTTCCGGACGCAAACGACATTCCGATGGACGATCCCGGCGTTTACAAAATGATCTCCGACGGCGATACCGACGGCGTGTTCCAGCTGGAATCCGGCGGCATGACGAGCTTTCTGATGAACATGAAGCCCGGCAATTTCGAGGACGTCGTCGCGGCAATTTCGCTGTATCGCCCGGGCCCCATGGAATCGATTCCCAAATACATCGCCGGCAAACAGGATCCGAGCAAGGTTCAGTATTTGACGCCGAAGCTTCAGCCGATTCTGGACGTAACGTACGGCTGCATGGTGTATCAGGAACAGGTTATGCAGATCGTGCGCGATCTGGCCGGCTATTCCTATGGCCGCAGCGATCTGGTGCGCCGCGCCATGGCCAAGAAAAAGCACGACGTCATGGCCAAGGAAAAGGAAATTTTCATCCATGGCCAGGTGGAAAACGGCCAGGTGGTCGTTCCCGGCGCGGTGCGCAACGGCGTGCCGGAGGAAGTCGCGTCACACCTTTACGACGAGATGACCGCGTTCGCGTCCTACGCTTTCAACAAATCCCATGCCGCCGCGTATGCCGTCGTCTGCATCGAGACGGCGTGGCTCAAGCGCTATCATCCCGTGCCGTTTATGGCGGCAATTCTCAACAGCGTATACGGCAATCCGGCGAAAATCGCGGCATACATCCAGTACTGCCGTTCGCGCGGCATTGCGATTCTGCCGCCGGACGTGAACCGTTCGCAGTGGAAATTCACCGTCGCAAAAGCCCCGGACGGACAGCTGGGGATTCTCTTCGGCTTGGGCGCGGTCAAGACGGTCGGGCAGGGCGCTGTGGATGCCATCATCCGCGAGCGCAAGAATGGCGCGTACCGCGACATCTTCGACTTCTGCCGCCGCATCGACACGAGCGAATGCAACAAGCGCGTCGTCGAGAGCCTCATCAAGGCGGGCGCGTTCGACGGCCTGGGCCACAACCGCGCGCAGCTGCTGGCGGTGTTTGAATCCGCGATGGATGCGAACTCGTCCCTGCGCAAGCAGACGGTAGACGGGCAAATCAGCCTGTTCGACATGGCATTCGGCGGTGCGCCGCTGGTTCAGGAGAATCACACGCTGCCGAATCTGCCGGATTATCCCCTGCGGCAGCGGCTGGCGCTGGAGAAGGAGATTGCGGGGGTGTACATCACCGGTCATCCGCTGGATGATTACCGCGACGTGCTGGGCAAGCTGCCGTTCTCCACCGCCGATTTGGATGGGCTGGAGGAGCGCGAGGACCGCGGCTTGTCCCTCGATGGGCAGATTGTCGACATGGGCGGCATTCTGACCGAAGTGAAGGGCAAGGCGACGAAAAAGGGCGCGTACATGGGCTTCATCACGCTGGAAGACCTGACGGGGCAGATTGAGTGCCTTGTGTTCCCGAAGGTGTACGAGCGGGTGAGCGCCGCGCTGATTGAGGATTCCGCCGTGCGCATGACGGGGCGGCTCTCCGTGCGCGATGAAGAAAGCCCGAAGCTGCTGCTGGATCAGGTTGCGCCGCTCGGTGAAAAAATTCCGGAAAAGCCGCGTCTTGAAGGCGCCGCGCCGCGCAGGGCGAAGGCTTCCGGCGAAAAGAAGCTGTATCTGAAGGTGCCCGAGGCGAAGCGGGACGCGGTTCTGAAGGTGCTGAAGGACACGCCCGGGCGCATTCCGGTGGTTCTTTATATGATCGAGGAAAAGAAGGCGTATCAGGCGCCGGATGAATATCGGGTGGACGAAGGCTATGATTTCGGCGCGCTGGCGAATCTGATCGGCGCGGACGGAATCGTGCTGAAATAGGAGGTAAAAGCGTATGAAAGCGCCGGTACTGTACATTGTGATTCCCTGCTACAACGAGGAAGAAGCGCTGCCTATCACGTCGGAAAAGCTGATTGCGCTGACGGACGATATGATGAAGCGCAATCTGATCGACGTAAAGAGCCGCATCACGCTCGTGGACGACGGC
>OLPU01000891.1_pt1 | contig 24439 bp, 24 predicted proteins | sample 1673111 | NCBI WGS metagenome assembly OLPU01 (sample SAMEA3136755, study PRJEB25190) | human gut metagenome | reverse complement strand
ATTTCATACTTTTGTCTCCTTTTCCTATCTTTAAGATAACTTTTAGCTTTCGCATATGTTTTTATATTTTTTTCTTTAATTGTTCTAATATGTTGAATAACATCTTTATTTAAAACAATACTTCTTTCTTTATGATAAGGATTAATGATAATTCCATCAAGTTTATCTTGATTTAAACACATTCTAGAATAATCATCAAAACTATAAACTGAACCTTTTTTATTTTTACATTTTTGATCTTTATTCATTTCTAATTGACTTGTATAAATTGGATAATATTTTTTATCATTTATTTGATAAATAGGAAAATCTTGATAATCAAATACAGCTAAAAAATAAGCTCTTGTCGCAAGTTGTTCAAATAAAATATCTAAATAATCATAGTGTTGACGATTAACTTGGTCTAATAAAAATTGAAGATAAGGATTATAAACTTCTTCTCGAGAAGAAGCTAAATGATTATTTTTATTCGTAAAGATATAACCTTGATCTATTTCTTCTTGAAAACATTGATCAATCAATAATGCATAATAGTTTTGCTTAGAATCTACTTCTATCCATTCTTGAATCTCTACTTTTTCTTCATAGCCATAAGGACCTATCAAAAATAAAGAATCTAATTTTTGTATAATTCCATCAACTATTCCTAAAACAAACAATTCATCATTTTTATGTTCATAAATTCCTTCAACACGAAAAGAAAAGTACTCCTCTTTTTCAATTTTACTTTCTTTCTTAAATAATTTCATAGCATCACACCCTTTAACTATTATATTTATTTTATTTGTATTTTACATGAACTTTATATACGCTTTTAAAACTTTTAAATGAGCAGTTGATAAAGGTAAAGCCTCTATTTCCTCTAAAGTATACATTCCTTCTATTTCATGTTCTAAAACAAAATGATAAACATGCATAAACCATATACGATGACTAAAAACATGTTTAATGTCTTTAATATGTGCTTGAATTATTAATTCTTGATGATACTTTTCTTGAAAAGAAGAAACAAAACTATAGGGACTTTCAACATCATATTGTACAAAACCATAAAAATTTTCTAATAATCCCCCTGGTGGATTTTGAATAAGTAAATATTTATCTTGATAAGTGATGATTCCTGTAATATAACTTATCTCTTGTTTTTTTATTTTTTTTATATTAATAGGTAAAACATCCATTTGTTTATTTTTAAAAGCTAAACATTCTTTTTGAATCGGACAACGAGAACAAAGTGGATGGACAGGTTTACAAATCGTTGCTCCTAAATCCATCATTCCTTGATTAAAAGCAGAAGCATCTTGATTTAAAATCAATTCTTGAACTATTTGATATATTTTCTTTTGTACTTTTGTTTCTGCAATATTTTCTTTAAGCAAATAATAGCGACTGATAATTCTTAAAACATTGCCATCTACAGCTGGAACTTGCTTTCCATAAGCAATTGAACTAATAGCACCGGCAGTATATTCTCCAATTCCTTTTAAAGATAAAATATCATTATATTCATAAGGAAATTTCCCTTGATATTTTTCAACAATTATTTGAGCACTTTCATGTAAATGCTTCGCACGTCGATAATATCCTAAACCTTCCCACATTTTATAGACTTCTTCTAAAGAAGCACTGGCAAGTGCTTCAATTGTAGGAAAGTTTTCTAGAAAACGCTCATAATAAGGGATAACTGTTTCTGTCGTTGTTTGTTGTAACATAATTTCACTGATCCAAATATGATATGGATTTTGGTCTTTTCTCCAAGGAAAGTCTCTTTTATTTTGTTGATACCATTGTATTAATTGTTTTTGCATTCTTTTCACCTTTATTTATTTTAAAGGATATTATTTCTTTTGAAAAGAAAAATATGGCTTTCGCCATATTTAAAGTAACATTAATAATGTTCCACCAACAAGAATCAAAAATCCAATCAATGATTTCTTATTTAATTTTTCATGGAAGACAACATATGAGAAAATAATTGTCACAACAATACTTAATTTATCAATTGGTACAACTATACTTGCTGGTCCTTCTTGAAGAGCCTTGTAATAACAAAGCCATGATAACCCTGTAGCAATTCCTGATAAACAAATAAAAAGTAATTCATGACGGTCTATCTCTTTGATGGTATGTTGTTTTCCTACAACAAACACAACGACCCATGACATGATTAAAACAACTACAGTACGAATAGCTGTTCCCAAATTAGAGTCAATATTTTGCATACCTACTTTTCCAAGTAAAGATGTTAAGCTTGCAAAAACAGCTGAAAGTAAAGCATAGATCAACCAACTTTTATGATGTGTCGTTGTTGAACTTTCTTTTTGATCAATCATTAAATACGTACCTGCACCAATTAGAATAACACACATCCATTTTAATAAAGTCATATCTTCTTTTAAGAAGATAAAAGCTAAAACAATTGTAAGAATTATACTTGATTTATCAATCGGTACGACTTTATTAACATCTCCTAATTGTAAAGCTTTAAAATAACAAAGCCATGATAATCCTGTCGCAAAATCAGATAAGATTAGAAAAATCCATGTATTTGTTGAAATTGTTGAAATCTGATTTTGACTATGTACAATAAAAACCATTAACCATGAAAAAATTAAAACAACAATTGTACGTAATGCTGTTGCTACATGAGAATCTGTTTTTTTAATTCCACACTTGGCAAGAATTGATGTAATTCCTGCAAACAAAGCTGATCCAAACGCATATAAAACCCACATAAATAAATCTCCCCAAGAAATTATAGTTCTTTATGCTTATTTTGTTAAGAATGCAATCTAAATCATAACAATTAATTAACATTAAATATATTTCTTTAAAACTTGAATAACAATATTCATATCAATTGGTTTAGCAATATGATCATTCATTCCAAATTCTAAAGCTTTCTTTTTATCTTCGGCAAAAGCATTGGCTGTCATCGCAATAATTGGAATATGTGATCTAATAGGATCATTCATTCTTCTTATTTTTTGAGTAATATAATAACTATCTAAAATAGGCATTTGAATATTCATTAAAATCAAAGAATAATAATCTGCGGGCTGTTTTTCAATTTGTTCAATACACTCTACACCATTTTTAACACGATCAATAAACATTCCTTCTTCATTTAAAAGTTCTATTGCTATTTCAGCATTTAAATCATTATCTTCTACTAATAAAATTCTTTTTTATAATTATTTTGTAAAATATATGTATAAATTGAAAGGAATAAAGCAGCCACTAAAATGGTAAAAATAATTTTCCACCCTAAACGATGTTCTTTTTTTGAATTATTATATAGATTTTTTTTATTTTCCATAACTGCCCTCCTACAAAAAAACAGGAAAAATATGCACAAAGGTATGATTTTCCTGTTTAATATAGTTGCAACTGGCTGTCATTTTAAAGACCCTATAGCTTTGCGTCACAATTTTTCAATTGCTTTGCCTATTAAGTTATCTTCATTATATTTTAACCAACAATCTATGTCGATTTATTGAAAATAAAAACGAATACTAATTCAGTATTCGCTTTAAAAAGTGTGATTTTTCAATAATCTTTTGACAATGTTTTTGATATAATTCATGTCCTTTGACCCATTCTTTAATTCGATTTGATGATTCCATCAAACAAATCGCACCAATAATAAAAAATGGTACTTGAGGAACAACAGGAAGCAATAATCCAACAAATCCTAATAATATAAAAAATACTCCTATAACAAATAAAAGACTACGATAAATGTATCTTAACTTCATATAACTGCCTCCTTTTTACAAACAAAAGAATAAGAAAGTTATATGAACAAGTCGTGAACTAATTCTAAACAATTCTTAAAGATATTCTGGACTATTTCTTAAGAAATAATAATTGTTAAAAATTTTGTGTATGATTTATCAAAATCAATCATGTTACTTAAAAACATAAATAACCATTCATTATATTATTGAAAATCTTAAAGTAACTTCAGTAAATCTATTGGGTTTTCAAAAGTATATTGACTAGGAATATCTTGACAAGCAACACTTCCCCATTTAGCTAGTCCAAAATCAATGTTGGCATTTAAAGCAGCTTGATAATCTGAATAGGCATCTCCAATATAAATCGCCTCATCAGAATTCAAATTTAATTTTTCTATACATTTTAATAAAGGCTCTGGATGAGGTTTATGATGCGTTGTATCATCTTCTAAAATAACAGCTGACATATATTGATCAATGCCTTTAGAAACAATATCAATTTCATATTGATCTCTTAACTTTGAAGAAACGATTGCTTGTTTAATTTTATGATTTTTAAATGTTTCTAAAACTTCTTCAAATCCTTTATAAAGGGTAGCTTTATCTTCATAGTCATTAACATATTGCACCCATCTAGCATAGGTTTTTTCTTGATCTTTAACACCTAATTCTTCCATGACCTTCATACCTGGATAGGCTGCAAATTTTAAAACTTGTTCAAAAGTCCAATCTTCTCCCGTTTCTTCTTTAATGATTTTCATCAATGGATACATGTTCATATTCAATGTATTTAACAAAGTTCCATCAATATCATAAATAATTGCTTCATATTTTTTCATTTCTTTCAATCCTTTCCTTTAATAAATAAACAACCCCTCTATAAACTAATCCATCAAATAACATAGAAGAAACATCTTCATGAAAATAAAGATTTTCAAAACAACTTTGATTTATTTCATTTAATACTTTTTCAATAATATTTTCTTCATATCGCCATTTTAAATCTAATGAGAGTTCTAAACGCTTTGGATCAATCATTGTAAAAACCATACTTAGCAACAAACTAAGAATCTCATTAAATTCTTCTTGGTTTTGACATTCACGAATTTGTTGATTGATTGTTTTCCCTTTTAAAGATATCAACCCTATTTCCCCCATGATTCCACTTCTTCCATAAAGTGGTTCATCTTTATAGAAATAAGAACTTCCTATACCTACTTCATTAATATACAAATAATAAGTAGAATCTTGTTGATAAGTAAAATAACATCCTTGATGAATCATCTTAACATCATTTTGTAATTGAAGAGGAATGTTTATTTCTTTTTTGATATCTTTTAACCATTGATGTTTTTCAAGAACATTATGATGATCCGTCACATAGACATCTTCATAAACAATACCTTCTACTGCTATTTGACAACAATGTATCTTTTCTTGATCAATTAAATCTTTGATAGTCTTTTTCAATTCATCCTCACTTTGATAAAATAGAATACCCTCTTTTTTTATTTCATTAAAATTTCTTAATTGATAAATAACTTTATCTACTTGAACATAAAGACAAAGAATCAAATAATTCTTTTCATTTAATGCAAAGCGTGTTGGACATCTTCCTCCACTTGATAAATCATTTCCTACTTCTTGAATCAATTGTTTTTCTTGAAGCGTTCTTACCATGTTACGAATACTTGGTTGGGATAATTGTAGATTTTCTACCAATTCATTCATTGTTGAACTGTTATGAAGATAAAGATATTTTAAAATAGCTAATAAATGTTTTTTCTTTGTTTCTTTTAATGCATTCATATTCTCACCTTTACTTTTATTATACTATAATAAAAGTAAATTAAAAGAAAAACCAGAATCATCTGGCTTTAGGCTTAAAATAATATGTCATATCCACACCTTCATGTTTTAACAAAGCGATTTTTTTATCAATACCTCCTGCATATCCCGTTAAACTGCCATTTGTACCAACGACACGATGACAAGGAATAATAATTGAAATAGGATTATGCCCTACAGCATTTCCCACTGCTTGTCCTGACATTTTTTCTTTATGCATTTTTTGAGCTACAACTTTTGCAATTTTTCCATAAGTTGTGACTTCACCATAAGGTATTTCACAAAGTATCTTCCACACTTCTTGTCTAAAATCACTACCTTGTGGTTTTAATGAGAGTTCTTTAATATTTGGTTTTTCTCCTTTGAAATAACGATTTAACCATTTTTTTGTTCTATGCAGTATTTCTATTTGATCATTAATAATGGGTTCTTCTTTTAATGTTGCTTGAAAATATTTTTGCCCTTCTAACCACAATCCTATTAAATTTTCTTCATCACTTACTAAATATAAAATTCCTAAGGGTGATTTATATGTTGTTTGATAATACATAATCTTTTCTCCTAAATATCTTGTATATTATTTTGATGACTAAAAAGCTGTTTTTGATGTTGTTTTGGTGTAATGCTCATTCTTTTTTTTAAGCTTTGAATAAAATGACTGACATCGTTAAAACCAACTTCTAAAGCAATTTGTGAAATGGTTGTTTTTTCTTTCCCTAATAGTTCTAAACTTTTTTTAATACGATAATTGATTAAATATTCATACGGTGTTGTTTGAAGAACTTGCATAAAAAGTCTTCCACAATGACCAACACTCATATTTCCATAAGAAGCAATTTCTTCAAGAGAAATATTTTCTTGATAATGTAAATGAATAAAAGCGAGACATTTTGTAAACTATGATGATAATCTTGTAAAGTATTTTCTTCATGATCTGCTTGTAATAAAAGATAATACATAAATTGAACAAGTTGTGTTGCTAAATAGTATTCTTTATGTTTTTCTTGATAAAATTCAAAGGATACATGATTGATGTTTTTAATAATGTCGATTATTTCTTTTTGTTTTAAAAGACAAATTCCAATGTTCATTTGTTCAATTTCTTTTTCCATAGGACTTTTTTCATAAAAATTAATAAAACTTTTTGGAAAAAGAAAAGAACGATAATGTGCTGTTTCTACTTCGATAAACTGATGAAATACTCTTTGAAAAATAAAAACAGCTTCTCCTTGATGAACTTCTATCGTTTTTCCAAGTGAAATAATTTTTATAATTACTTCTAAAACATAAGTTATTTGCATATCTTCATGCCAATGCATTTCTTGAAAACGCATACGCGGTGGAATTGTTTTTTTATTATTACAATCAAGAGCAAGAAAAGGAAAATTGGTATGAATATGTGGATTTTTTACAAATAAATCATAAGAGTTATAATCTTGCATCCAATCACCCCTTTTCCTTTATTTTAATCTATTTATTTAAAAAATTCATTAAAATCTTTTGGTGATTCTTTTCTATTTGATAAAGTATATGTACGTTTTGATTACACCACTTTTCTTCATTTTTCCTCCACATTTGGTAATAACATTGAACAAGAAAGAGCAATTGCACAAACAATTGTCATAATAATAAAAGCATAATTTAAACCATAAGCATCTGAAACATAGACAAGAACAGGACATAATGCTGCGCCAATACTTACCACTAAACCTAAAGTAATACCAGAGGCAAATCCAGTATGATTAGGTATATACTTTTGTCCTAAAACAACCATTGGACTATAAGAAAGACTTTCACCACATATCATGAAAATAAGCATTATTAAGGCAATCACGAAATGACTTGTATTAGTAAAAATAAAGATTGCAGGTAAGAAGATACAAAAACTAAGACGTACCATTTTACGATGTCCAAAACAATCGGCAATTCCTCCACCTAAAAAAGTAATCGATCCTATTCCATAAAAAACACTCAATAACATACTTGCGAATGAATTTGATTTAAAAAATTGTTGAATAAAATAAAACGCTAAGAATGTGGAAATTCCATTAGAAAGAATAGAACGACTAAAAACAACACAACATAATTTAATAAAACCACTCCAATCATCATTTTGTTCACTTTTTACTTCTTCTTTCTTTTCAACTTCTAAAACATCCAAATTTTCAAAATCTTTATCAAAGAAAGAACAAACAATTCCAAAAACAATACCAGGAATCAAGAAAAGAATTGTTCCTTTCATCCCAAATAAATTCATTAAAAAAGCTGTATAAACTGGTCCTAATGTAAAACCAACCTTACCACCAAAAGAGAAAATACTCATTCCTTTTCCTTTGGCATTTTTACTAGAAACACTATTAAAAAGTTTGGCAGCTTGAGGATGGAACATCGCTACTCCAATTCCACTAATAATGACTACAATACATAATACAAAGAAATTAGAAATAAAACCCGTAACTGCCATTCCACCTGAAGCAAGTAATACGCCTAATGTCATATATAATAGTTTATTTTTTTTATCCGATAACATCCCAATAAATGGTTGAACGAAAGCTCCAAAAACATTTGATACCGTAACTAACATGGCAGCTGTTGTATAATCATAATGATATGTTGCAATTAAAAATGGTAATACAGCAGATAAAATACTTTGATTAATGTCTGAACATAAATGTCCTAAAGATAAAACATATTTATAGGGAGATATCCACAAAAAGCACTAAAAAATATAACAATATCAACATTTATATAAGAATATAAAAAAAAGATGCCGAAGCATCTTTCTCATTAATAATTTTCTGCATGAACTTCAAAGTATGCTTGTGGATGATTACATACTGGACAAACATCAGGTGCTTTTTCACCAACAACGATATGTCCACAGTTACGACATTCCCAAACTTTGACTTCACTTTTAGCGAAAACTTCTTGCATTTCTACATTATGTAATAAAGCTCTATAACGTTCTTCATGATGTTTTTCAATTTCTCCAACTTTGCGGAATTTAGCAGCAAGTTCTGGGAAACCTTCTTCTTCTGCAGTTTTTGCGAAACCTTCATACATATCAGTCCATTCGTAGTTTTCACCTTCAGCTGCAGCCGCTAAATTTTCTGCTGTATTTCCAATACCATTTAATTCTTTAAACCACATTTTAGCATGTTCTTTTTCATTATCAGCTGTTTTTAAAAATAATGATGAGATTTGTTCAAAACCTTCTTTTTTAGCTTTTGAAGCAAAGTAAGTATATTTATTTCTTGCTTGAGATTCTCCCGCAAATGCTTCCATTAAGTTTTTTTCTGTTTGTGTTCCTGCATATTTATTAGCCATATTATATCTCCTCTTCTCTATTCCTTGTTAGGAATAATTCCTACTTATATATTAATTCAACTCATCCTATTTGTCAATAAAAATGAATAGAAATAAAAGTGAGGCTATTTAACCTCACTTCGTTCAACCCATTTAATACATACATCTTTTCCATATTATAAACTTTTTTTAAATCTTTATTAATATACAAAAAAATCTAACATTTGATTGTTAGATTATTTGACACCGTGTGTTGTATTTTCATCATAATGATATGTATCAACCATTTGATGAACTTCTTTTCTAATATTACTATCTTCATCATAAGCCACTTGATAAAGATAATCTAATTGATCAAAGAAATCATGAGATAACTCAATAGGTTTACCAATATGAATCATCTTATTAGGTGTTGTTTGCATACCTTCTTCTTTCATCAACATTTCTTCATATAACTTTTCACCAGGTCTTAGACCAATAAATTTAATTTCAATATCTACATTTGGCTCTAATCCCGATAATTTAATTAAGTTTTTAGCCATATCTAAAATCTTAACAGGTTTTCCCATATCTAAGACAAAGATTTCCCCACCATGAGCATAAGCACCTGCTTGTAATACAAGTGAAACAGCTTCAGGAATCGTCATAAAATAACGAATAATATCAGGATGAGTAATTGTAATTGGTCCTCCATTTTGAATTTGTTTTTTAAATAATGGAATAACTGATCCATTAGATCCTAATACATTTCCAAAACGTACAGCTACAAATTCTGTTTTTGATTTCTTATCAAATGATTGAACAATCATTTCACATATCCTTTTAGAAGCACCCATAATATTGGTTGGGTTAACAGCTTTATCTGTTGAAATTAAAATAAACTTTTTAACTCCATATTGATCTGCAGCTTTAGCAACATTTAAAGTTCCAAAAACATTATTTTTAATTGCTTCATGTGGTGCATCTTCCATTAAAGGTACATGCTTATGAGCTGCTGCATGATAAACAATATCTGGATGATAATAAGCAAATAAATCATTGATCTTATTTTGATCTCTAACAGAAGCAATCATTGTTTCTAAATTTATTTTAGGATATTTACGTTGTAATTCTAATTGAATATCATAAGCATTATTTTCATAAATATCTACAATAATTAATTGTTTAGGATGACTCTTAGCAATTTGTCGACATAACTCACTACCAATAGATCCTCCACCACCAGTAACCATGACAACTTTATCTTGAACATATCCCATAATTTCTTCTAAGTTTACTTTAATAGGATCTCTTCCAAGTAAATCTTGAACTTCTACATCTTTTAATTTTTCTAAAGTAATTTCATCATTTAAGAATTGATAAATACCTGGTAATTTTTTTAATTTACATTTAGTTTCTTTACAAATATTTAAAATTTCAGAAACTTCTTTATCATCAATAGAAGGTAAAGCAATATAAATTTCATCTACATGATATTTTTCAGCTTGTTGCAAGATTTCATTTCTTCCTCCAACAACAGGTACATTATGGATTCTTCTTCCTTTTTTAGATAAATCATCATCAATAAAACATACCACTTCTTTATTGATTTTTGGTGTAACTAATGTTTCTCTTAAAATCTTTTCACCAGCTGAACCAGCACCAATAATCATGACACGACTTTCTATATGTTCTCCTCTACCTAATAAATGGTGTCTAGAAGCATATAATCTTAAAAAACGATATCCAAATCTAGCTCCACCAACAAGCATAAGCAAGATAAGTAAATAAAGGAACACCGTACTAATAGGTGGTGTCATCGGACAAATCGTACATAAAATACAATAAACAATCGTACTTAAAAATGATGCTATAATAACATTTAATAATTCATTGACAGAAGCATATCTCCATAAACTATCATATAATCTTAATAAGACAAAAAAGATTAAGCTACTAACAATTAAACCACTTAATAAATAATAAGAATATCGTAAAAAACTTAATTCTATATGACCGTTATAAGCAATAATAGATGATAAAAAGAAAGCAATAATGACACTTAAAATATCAAAAGCGACTAAGCAAGTTTTTCTTATTAAAATCTGACTTCTTTCTTTTGTCATAAAATCCCCTCTCTTAATTTTTGACATTTTTATTTTCACTTTCTAAGTAGAATAATAAAACATTAACTATAATCATTATAATGTCCAAAATAAAAATAACAATAATTATTTTGTTCTTTTTACTAAACGACATTATTTGATACTCAACAACACTATCATTCATTTTTTGTATTCAAATACTACCATATCAATATTCTTAATACAATTCATTTCTATTGATTTTTCAAACTAATTGATAGATAATATCAATTAGTATTGGAGGAGATTTCATGTCTTTTATTGATATACATGGTCATTATGCTTGGAATATTGATGATGGTATACCATCTTATGAAGATGCAAGAAAAGCTTTAGAGCTTGCTAGAGAAAATAGAATAAGTGCAATCGTTGCTACACCACATGTAACTCCCGGTGTTCATACTAAAGATGATATTCATGATTTTATTCAAAGAATTGATGATTTAAGAATGCTAGCAACTGAATATAATATTGATATATTAGATGGCTGTGAATTATTTCTTAATCATGATTATCAAAAAGCTCTAGATCAAAATCTTTTTATTCCTATCGAAAACACACAATATGTTTTAGTAGAATTTGATGTACGAAAAGAAATAGGAAATGAACAAGAAGTAGAAGAAAGATTATATGATGTACAATTTAAAGGTTATACTCCTATTATTGCTCATGTTGAAAGATATTTTAAAAATGGACTAGATATTGAAAGAGTAAATGGTTTTATTGAAAGTGGTTGTATTATTCAAGTAAATGCTACAAGCTTTTTAGGGTATCATGGTAAACAAGCTAAAAAAATAGCTTTTCAACTATTAGATGAAGGCTTGATCCATGTAATTGCTACAGATACGCATCGAGCTACTGGTTCTCGAAAACCTTGTTTAAATAAAATATTTTATTTACTTGAAAAAAAATATAATTATCATGCTATTCATACTTTAATGTCAGAAAATCCTTTACATATTTTAAAAAATGAATGGTTAGAACCGGTCTATGCAAGAGAATCATTTTTTAAAAAATTAGCTAAAAAACTTAAATCTAAATAATTCAAAAGGAGTCAACAAAGACTCCTTTTATTTATTCCTATAAAAACTTAAAAAGTAAGCGTCAATTTATAAACATAGAATAAAAGAAGTTTAACAACTTTTATTGTTTAAACTTCTTTTGTAATTTATTAAAATACTTTTTTCTTTTTTAAGATAATAATTGCTAGTAATGATACCAAACATCCCATTGTAAGTAATTCAACTGGTGTTTGATCACCTGTTTTTGTACTCTTTTGAGTTGTATTTTTGACAACAGTTGTCGTAACATTATTTGTTTTGTTGTTTGCATCATCTTTTTTATCTGTTGTTGGTTTTTGACTTGAATTGTCATCTTTTCCAGTATCTGGTTTTGAATTATCATCTTTAGAATTACTAACTGTAAATACTGTTTCAACATTTCCTAATGTAGAAGTAATTTTGATCGTATATTCTCCATTATCTAATGTTTTTAAATATTCTTCACTTAAAATAATGTTTACTTTGTTAGAAACATTTTCAATTGTATAGTATTTTGTATCTAATTCTTTACCATTAACAAATACTTTTAAAACATTTCCTTTAGAAACATTCATTGTAATTTTCAATGGTTTTGAATCTTTAACATCATATTTACTATTTTCACCCGCAATAATTTGTGCTCTTTCTTGAACATTAATTAAAGCTGTTCCAACTTTACCATCAATTCCTGAATATTTAACACTTACTTCTTTTGTATCTTTTGTGATTTTTTCTTTTGGATTTTCAAATACCCAACCTTCAGGTAATTTAATTGTATCTAATGTATCACCAACGAAACCATTTAATTCTAATCCAGATTTTTCTAAATCTTTTTCGAAAATTCTTTCTTCAACTGTAAGTAAAACTTCTCTTCTTGTTCTTGCAGCTGTTGTATTTCCTTTTTCATATACTGTGTAATATAAATTATATGTTCCTGGTTTTAATGATTTTAAGGCTTCTTGATCATCTTTACCTGTACATAATAGTGATACATGTGTATTTCCACCAACATTTGTGAACATTGGTTCATCATTAATAGAGTAATCAACAACAGTTCCTTCATCAACAGTAATACCTGCTAATAAATCTGGCATGTCTCCTTCTGTCATCGTAACATCTTTTTCACCACTAATTTTATAAGCATTTGCATAGAAAGTATCCGCATCTTTTTGTTGTTGTTCATTTCTAGCATAGCGAACATAATCTACTTCAAATTTTGTTCCTGCTAAGTTTTCACCTGCAGCACCAGGCCAAGCTCCACCTAAAGCCAAATTAAATTCAATATATTGCGGTCTATCGATACATTCTAAAGCTCTTTGATCATCACTATAATCAACTGTTCTTACAATTTGATCATCTACATACCATTCAATTTTTCCTTTTGACCAATTGATTCCAAAAACATGATAATCATCATTAAAGATACCACTTGGTAATGTATAACAAGTACCATGTCCAGCATACTTTCCATCATCTTCACCATTAGTACCATAATGAAGTGTTTGATAAACTTGTTTATTACCATTAACCCCACCAGCAGTTCCATTACCAATTAATTCCATGATATCTATTTCACCACTATCGGGCCATCCAATACCTTGAGCAATGTTACCATCTAAATGAAAATCAGAACCTAAGGTCCAAAACGCTGGAAATACTGCTTGACCTTTAGGTAATTTAGCTTTCATTTCAATTCTTCCATATAAGAATTCTTGTTTACCATGAGTTCTTACACTTCCTGAATCATAAATAACTTTTCTTGTTGTATCTCCTTGTGTTACTTCATATTGATCTTCTGTTTTTCTATTTGTTGCTTTAATAACTAAATTTCCATCTTCAAGATAAACATTATCTTTACTATTTGTATAATGTTGTTGTTCTAAACCACGAATATGTCCTAATTCATAACCCCAATTCTTTTTATCTAATTCACTTTCATTAAATTCATCAGCCCATACAAGATTATAATTGTCATCTTCATTTGTCACTTCTGTTAAAGAAACATTATCAACAAATACTTTTCCTTTATATGTAGCATCACTTGTTGATTCAGTCCATTTCATAAAACAAACTGTTAAATCAGTAGAATTTTTACCATTAAAAATACTTTCTTGGTCTCCTGTATCGATATCTAATTCAATATCTTGATATTGTCCTTTATTTTCTTCTGTACATTTTACTGTAACTTCATTGTTATTTACAAGATATTGTGCATTCTTTTTTAAGTTGACAAACATTGTTTGTCCTACTTCTGTTAATTGCACTTTTGCCTTTAGTTTATATTTTGTATTTTTCTTTAAATTAACTGTTTGAAAAATATTAGCATTTCCATTATTTTCTGGTAAAAAACCACACCAGCTTCCTTCATATGAACATCCTGTCCATTTTGTAAATCTTGCATTTGTAACTTGCCATGATGTACGACTATTTATTTCATATCCTGATGAAGGATTTGTACCATTTTCAAAAGAACCATTTTTAATAAGTTCTCGATCTAATTCAATTAAATCTTGTTTATCATTAGGTAAAACAGTAAGTATAACTGCTCTTCTTGTTGATGGTTTTGTAGAATCAGTACTACTTCTAGCTGTATAGTATAAGTTATATTTACCTGGTTTTAATTTCTTTAAACTTTGTTTATCATTTTTACCTGAACAAACTAAATCAACAGAAGTAAGTCCACCTTTTGATTTAAATGAATATTCATTATCAATTGAATAATCTAAAATACTATCTTGATCAGAAGTCACACCTTCTAATAAATTAGGTGTTTCACCTTCTGTCATTGTCACATCATGTTCACCATTGATTTTGATTGCATTTTCATAGTATTCCTTAGAATCTGCTTTTTGTTGAGCATTTTGACCATAATAAACATAATCAATTTCATATTTTTGCCCTGCAAGATTATCTCCAGCATCTCCTGCCCAGTTTCCACCAGTTGCTAGATTCATTTGAATATATTGTGGTCTGTTAAAACATCTTTTATATTCTTCATTATTGCTATAATCAATAGATCCTACAATTTTATTATCAACATAAAATTCCATTTTATTTTTAGACCAATTAAGACCAAAAATATGATAATCATCATTAAAGATTCCTTCTGGTAATGTATATGTTGAAATAGATTTTGAATGATCTACATCTGTAGCTGAACCAGCATGTAAAGTTTGATAAACTTTTTTATTACTTTTTCCATTTAAATCTTCATTTTCTGCACCAATCATTTCCATGATATCGATTTCACCGCAAACTGGCCACGAAGCACCTTGTTCACTGCTAATTCTACCATCTAACGTAAAATCTGAACCTAATGTCCAAAAAGCAGGGAAAGCACCTTTTCCTTTAGGAAGTTTTGCTTTCATTTCAATTCTTCCATATAAAAATTCTCTTTTCCCATGAGTTCTAACACTTCCTGAATTATAAATAACTTGTCTATTTCCTCTTGGATTTTTATATTGATCTTCTTTATCACGATTAGTTACTTGTAATACTAATTGACCATCTTTAACATAAACATTTTCTGGATCATTAACATAATGTTCTTGTTCAACACCTCTAATAGAACCTAATTCATAATCCCAATTTGATGTATCTAATTGATTTTCATTAAAGTCATCAGCCCAAACCATTTCATATTGATCATCTTCTGAAGCATCGCTTACTGCTTTAACTGATACATCATCGATCCATACTTCTTCATCAATAATATCTTGATTTCCATTTCTTTCTGTCCATTTAATAAAAGCAATAGATCCAGAGGTATTATCACCTGAATTAAAAGTAAATTCTACATCTTGATATTGACCTGCTTTATCTTCTGATGAAGAAATCGTCGTTTCAATCGTTTTTCCATTATTATCTTTTAATCCTGCACTTAATTGACCATTTTTTACTGCTAAAAATACTTGACCTTTCGCATTAGAAATTTTTACTTTTCCTTTAACAACATAATCTGTATTTTTCTTAAAACTTACTCCTTGATAAACTGCGGCATTATTAGAATTTGATGATAACTTTCCATAATAATTTCCATTATCATTTCCAAATGTACCTGTACCTGTTTTAGACCATGAAGCACCATTATTATCAAAACTTCCATTAACAATTAAATCACCATTACGATCTAATTTAACTAAATCATACTCATGGGCAACTTGTGAAGTTGCACCCTGAGTCGTATTTTCAGCAAAAACCATTGCTGAATACGAACTAAGCATTGACATTGACGTCAATACAGATAAAACAACTTTACTTATCTTTTTATTTTTCATATTATTTCCTTTCCTTGCTTATCTAATAATTGTTACTCTTTTTTTAACAAAAAATAAAGACCAAATAAGATACACTAAAAAAAGTGTAAGTTATTTGGTCTTGCCTACTTAAAGTAACAATCCATATTTACATCTTGTATTTTAACATAGAGTTTTTGTCTATGCAAGGGGTTACATTTAATTTAAATCAATTAAAAAAGTTGAGTTTCCTCAACCTTTTTATAAATTTTCACCATTAGAAGCAATAACTTTCTTATACCAATCATAAGAATCTTTTTTGCTCCTTTCTAATGTTCCATTACCTTCATTATCTCTATCTACATAGATAAATCCGTAACGTTTTTTCATTTCACCTGTTGTAAATGAAACACAGTCAATACATCCCCAAGGAGTATATCCCATTAAATCAACACCATCTTCTTCAACAGCTTTTTTCATTTCTTCGATATGAGCTCTTAAGTAATCAATACGATATGGATCATGGCATGAACCATCTTCTTCTTTAACATCAATTGCTCCAAAACCATTTTCTACAATAAATAATGGTTTTTCATATCTTTCATAGAACATATTTAATGCATATCTTAATCCTTCTGGATCAATAGCCCATCCCCAATCTGATTCTTTAATATATGGGTTTTTAACTGAATGTTCACTTGAACCATCTGTTGATTTTGAAACATCTTTTGTGACTGTTGAATCTACAACATTTGTCATATAATAACTAAATCCAATATAATCAACAGTACCTTCAGCTAATGCTTTTTTATCTTCTTCAGTGATATCAATATTGAATCCTTTTCTTTCAAACATTTTTAAAGCATAAGCAGGATAATGTCCACGACATTGTACATCGCAGAAGAAAAAACGATCATGCATTTGTTGTTGTGCTAATACTTGATCAGCTGGACGACAACTAAATGGATAAATTGGAACCATTGCAATCATATTTCCAATTTTGAAATCAGGATTGATTTCTTTACCAATTTTTACTGCTTTAGCAGATGCTACTAATGTATGATGTCCACAGATATACATTGCTTCTTCTGGATTATCATAGTTTCCAAAATGAGCTCCACTGTTTGTCCAACCAAAGATATCGTTTTTAAAATTCATTTGGTTATTAATTTCATTGAATGTCATCCAATATTTAACTTTATTTTTATATCTTTTGAAACATACTTCTGCAAATTTAACAAAGAAATCAATTGTTTTACGGTTCATAAATCCACCGTATTCTTTAGCTAAATGATAAGGCATTTCAAAGTGTGATAATGTGATAACAGGTTCAATACCATATTTTAATAATTCATCAAAAACATCATCATAGAATTGTAATCCTTCTTCGTTAGGTTCTTTTTCATCCCCTAATGGGAAAATTCTTGTCCAAGCAATAGAAGTTCTAAAACATTTAAATCCCATATCCGCAAACATGGCGATATCTTCTTTATAATGTCCATAGAAATCAATACCAACATGGTTAGGATAGTATTTACCTTCTACTACACCATCAGTGATTTCTCTAGGTACACCATGTGCTCCTGCAGTCATGACATCCGCTACAGAATATCCTTTAGAAGTATTTAATACTCCCCCTTCAAATTGATGAGCAGCTAACGCTCCACCCCATAAAAAGTCTTCTCTAAATCCCATTCTATTTCCTCCTTAAAATGCACATTTATCATACCATTTTTTAGTACCATTTGCATTAGTATAATAAAAATTGGTAAAGAAATCTTTGTCAACTATAAACTATTTGCTAGACACTCTAAAATATACAAAACAGGAACTTGGGTTACAGAATTAGCATAATATTTATCTTTAACATTAGGCAAATGATAATTAATACATAAATCTGCCATTTGAGCCGCTTTATTATGACTATTTTCAGAAATTAAAATGACCTTCGTCCCATAACTTTTTAAATTCTGTATTCTTCCTAATACCTCTGTTGTATTTCCTGAAACCGATAAAATAATTGCAATCGCTTTTTCATAAAAATCAAGTCGCATACTAAAATCTTCTATATATAATGATCGTATTCCTTTTCGATTAAACAAACCATGTCCATATTGTGCAAGAATTCCTGATAAACCAATTCCATAAAAAATAACATCTTTTGCTTCTTTAATTAAAGCTACTGCCTCTTGAATTTCTTGATAAAACATCTCATTATCAACACTATAAAAAAAATTAAAAATATGTTCTAATTGAAACGTATTGGTATTTACTTGTTCATGTTCTTCTAATTTTAAATAAGCTTTATATTCTCCAAATCCTTCAAAGCCTAATTTTTGGCAAACTCTTGTAATCATAGCTGTTGATACATGTAATTGATTTGCTAGATCTTTTAATTTCATTGAAATAATCATGTTTTTATTTTGTATTAAATAAAAATAAATATCATATTCTAAAGGATTTAAGTTTGTTATTACTTCATTTGCTTCCATTTATATCACCAAATATATTTTACTAAAAAAAAACTACTAATCAAGTATGATTAGTAGTTATATATCTTTTTATAGTTTGCAAGTGCACCTATTAAATTTGAATCATTATCATATTTACAGCGAACAATATTTACTTGAGGGATAGGAATTTCAATTGAATTATAAATTTTATCTAATGATTTTTGTAGATATTCTAATAAAATTGGTTGTTTACTAATTCCTCCACCAATAGCTATTTTATCAGGATCAATAACCGCTTGTAAATTATATAACCCTGTCGCTGTTATATCACAAAATTCTTCTAAAGCCTTTAAAGCATCTTTATCTCCTTGATTACAATATTCAAAAGCTTGTACACCATCAATTTCTTCTTCTAATCCTTTAGCTTTAGCAATCATCTTAACTAAGGTAAATGCTCCAAAATCAGTTCCCCATTTATTTTCAAAGCCTAAATTGTTTTTCCAATCTATTGATAAATAACTAAACTCTCCAGCAAAGCCATGAACACCGGTAAAGACTTTATCTCCAATAGTTACACCTCCACCGATGCCAGTACCAATAATACAAACAGCACCTACTTGGCTGTCTTTTAAACTGCCATAAACAACCTCGCATAAAGCTGCACATTTAGCATCATTTTCAATTGTTAAACGATCTGTTGTAACTGATTTCAACTCTTTTAAAATGTCAATATCTTGATTATAAAGTAATGCTCCTGGTATTTGCATTTTATTAGTTTTTTTATTAATTAAACCAGGAAGTGACATAGCAATTCCATCTACACGTTCTTGATATTTTTGATAAAGATTTTGAACTTCTTTTTTGAAATCTTCTAATGATGTTTTAGGTGTTGGTACTTGCCCTTTTTCAAGAAACTCTAATTCATCATTCATTAAAGCATATTTGATTGCACTTCCACCTACATCTAATACTAAATATTCCATAACTTTCCTCTAAAAGAAAATCAGGCTACTTACCTGATTTTCTTTTTACTTTCTTTCTTTTCTTTTGATAATATGTATAATCATTGCTTTCAAGATATACTTCTCGTGTATCAGCAAATAGATCATGTAACGGTCTTCTTGATTTTAAAACAATCATTAAAATCACTGAAATAAGTGTCATAAATATTCCAAAATAAGCATAATACTTTGGAATATTTAAACCTGTTACAACTTGTAATAATTGATGTAACATATTACTTGAAGTAAATACACTTCCTTCAACTAATAAAATCATTATAAATTGTCGAATAAATAATTGTTTATTTGTTACTTCATCATAATTATTTGCAATAATTTTTAAATGAAAAATTTTTTTCCCTAATGTTTGTCCTTTAAAAACAAACATTGGAACTAAAACATAATATCCACTAGCAACAATAAATGATAGACTTCCAGCAATGATATTGTAAGGTGCATGAAAGATGGATAAATTTTGAGGTATATACGTTGCATCTTGATGTAACATCATATAAATAACAATCACTGGTAAAGAGGCAATCATTCCTCCAATATACCAATCAAAGGCATAAGATAAAATTCTTCTAATCCATCCTATATCATTAGGAATATCTTTTTTTAGTTGTAGAAAGTAATTGTTCATATAATTCTCCTTTTATAACACTTCACCGTTGGTTTCAATAACTTTTTTATACCATTCAAAAGAATCTTTTTTACTTCTTTTTAATGATCCTGAACCATCATTATTTTTATCAACATAAATAAATCCGTAACGTTTTTTCATTTCTCCAGTTGAAAAACTTACACAGTCAATACAACCCCAAACAGTATATCCTAATAAATCAACACCGTCTATATCTACAGCTTTTTTCATTTCTTGAATATGTTCTTTTAGATAATCAATACGATATTGATCATGAACTGAACCATCAACTTCTTTTTGATCGATTGCACCAAAACCATTTTCAACAATAAACATTGGAAGTTGATAACGGTCATATAACCAATTTAATGTATATCTAAGACCTTTAGCATCAATTGGCCATCCCCATTGTGTTTTTTGAATATAAGGATTATCGCATAAATCATTTTCTTCATCATAATCAAGATTGATATTACCATCACCTTTTGTTGCAAAAGACATGTAATAACTAAAACCTATATAATCAACACAACCATGTTTTAAGGCTTCTAAATCTTCTTGAGTTAAATCTAAATCATATCCTTGTCTTTTAAAGAATGATTTCATATAACCAGGAATAATTCCTCTAGCATGAACGTCTAAATACCAGAAACGTTTATGATTCGCTCCTACAGCTTTTAACATATCGTCTGGATTACATGAATAAGGATAGATTGGTGTCATGGCCATCATACATCCAACCATTAAATCAGGATTGATTTCATGTGCTATTTTTACAGCTTTTGCACTAGCAATTAATTCATAAAGTGCTGCTTGATAAACAATTGCTTCACGATCTTCTCCTTCTTCAAATAAAATACCTGAGTTTGTAAAAACTGCCACATCTGCTTTATAGTTTGCTTGATTATTGATTTCATTGAAAGTCATCCAATATTTGACTTTATGTTGATATCTTTCAAAACATACTTTCGCAAATCTTACAAAACAATCGATCAGTTTTCTATTTCTCCAACCACCATATTTTTTTACTAAACCATAAGGCATTTCAAAATGGCTTAAAGTAATAACGGGTTGAATACCATTTTTTAATAATTCATCAAACATCTCATCATAGAATTTTAAACCATCTTCATTAGGTTCTAATTCATCCCCTTGAGGGAAGATTCTTGCCCAAGAAATAGATGTTCTAAAACATTTGAATCCCATTTCTTTAAACAAAGCAATATCTTCTTTATAATGATGATAAAAATCAATAGCTTCATGATTAGGATAAAATTCATTAGGTAAAATCGTATCTGTAATTTGTCTTTTTTTACCAACACCCCCAACTGTCATCATATCTGAGACATTGAGACCTTTTCCTTTTTCATTATAGCCACCTTCTACTTGGTGAGCAGCAACAGCTCCACCCCATAAAAAATCCTTACGCATTTTCTGCTCCTTCTGCTTTTAGGGCTGCTTTTGTACTTGCGATAACAAATGGTAAATAAATTAAAGTACTTACACCAACACAGACAAAGCCAATAACTAAAGCCATGATATTATTTGCTCCTGAACCTAAGAAAGGAATCAAGAAACCTGGTGTTGTCCATGCAACACTATAAGCAACTGGTGGAATGATTTTAATGACACATACACAGAACCATCCAATAATGTTACATACGACCGGTGATAAAATAAATGGAACAATATACATTGGATTCATAACTAATGGTAAACCAAAGATAATTGGTTCATTGATATTAAATAAACCTGGTGCAAGTGACATTTTACAAATTTGATATTGTGCCTTATTCTTTTTACCAACAATAAATGTTGCAATAATTAAACCTAAAGTTGCTCCTGAACCTCCTGTATTACCAAAAGCATCATTAATAGATCCCCAGTTAATTGGATAAGGGGCACCCCATGCAGTTCCATGTGCAGCTACATAAGCTAAGTTCATATTTTGTTGTTCTGTAAAGATCACTGAACGTAATGCATTTAAAGTGTTTGGACCATGGATTCCTAAAACCCATAAGAATTGTTGTACAACAACAAAAACAATAATTGTTCCCATTGAGCTTCCTAAGCTTGTAAGTGGTGCTTGAATCATGTTATAAATCAATACTTGAATACCATCACTTGTAATATTATTGAAAATAAAGTTAAGAACACCTGTAACCGCTAGAACAATCATAATTGGTAATAATAAATTAAATGATTGAGATACTGCTGGTGGCACTTGTTCAGGCATTTTAATAACAAGTTTTTTATTATTCCCTAAACGTGTTAATAATTCAGCGACAAATAAGCCAACAAATAAAGCAACAAATAAACCTTGTGCTCCAAAATATGTAGTCATTAAACCGCTTCCAGATTTATCAGCAAAATTTCTTGCTGCTGGATATAAAATGAAATAAGCAGCTAAAGCTGTAATTCCACATAAAACTTGATCTCCTTGCATTTCTTGTGCTAATTGATAAGCTACTAGAAAAGCAATTAAAATTGCTAAAATATTTGTTGTCCCATTAATAACAGAACTCAATACTGCTTGATAATCAGCTAAATTAGGAATTAAATCTCCTAAATGTAATAAACTTGCAACAAATCCTGTTGGATCTAAAAATACATAGTTTATTAATAATACCATCGACCCTGCCATTGTAAGCGGGAATGATAAAGTAAAAGCATCTCTTACTGCAGCAACATGTCTTTGACTGTTAATTTTTGCAGCAAAAGGAACAAAGAATCGTTCCATGAACGCTTGCATTTTTTCCATATAATTTCCTCCATTAAATATTTATATTTGGCCAAATGATCAAGATATCTTCTTGATACAAAAAAAGAATATCACGCTTATATTTTTCATTCAATATAACTGTAAGCGCTATATTCTATGTTACATTTCTGTTTTTTGTTATTTTAAAAAAACATTTGTTTTTTTTAATAGTTCCGTGCTAATCTTTCAATAATAGCAACTGCAAGAATTTGACTTGTCAGATCTATTTGATCAATATTATCTATTTTTAAAAAGTAAGGAATAGATATATCACTCATTAAAGCAAGAGGTGATTTCATATTGGCTGTAATAGAAATAATACAGGCGCCAAATGTTTTACACGACTCTACAATACGAAGTAATTCAGGTGTTTTCCCTGATATAGACAAAGCAATAATAACCGTATCTTCCATTGAAGCATTAATACGCATAAAAGGATCATTGATAACATTGGCATATTTTCCAGCACTTGAAAAAATACGTGCTCCATATGCTCCTATCAATCCTGAATTTCCAACACCTGTAAAAATCAAATTATTATGATTGCCTATCATCACCTTGGCAAGATGTAATTTTTCTTGATAGTATTCATTGTCTAATTGAATTAAAGCACCTATAACTTGTTTATCATCATATATTCTTTTAGATTCTCTTGATTTTCTTTCTTGCAAACGATAAGCTAATTTAAATTCTTTAAAACTTTTATATCCCATTTTTTTTACAAAATTTAAAATAACAGTTGTAGAAACTTGTACTTTATCTGCTAGTTCTCTAATTGTCATAAAAGGAAATTCTAGTGAATGCGCCAAAATATATTGATATACTTTTATTTCCTTTTTATTTAATTTTTCAATTGCTTTTTCTTTTTCTAACATAACTTTCACCTAAAAACATTATAAACAAAAATAAAAATTGGTAAAGAAATCTTTACCAATTAGACATATCTGCATATTTGCTCAACGTTTTCTCCTTGATTAAATCTTTTACATAATTCATGTGTACATTTATGATATTTATCAAATGTATGCTGACAATTTTTAACATGACTATAAACTTTCCAATAACCAACACTTAAATATTCTTTCCCTTCAATAAAACCTAAAACATCTGTCATAGGATATCCTAAAAACAAACCGATTTCATGAGGAAAATCATAATCATTGAGGCGTTTTTGTAAATCTAGGATAAGAGTATCTAAAGATGTACAATTATAATTATATTTTTTAAAGATATTTTGGATTTGTTTACATGCACATAATTTATTTAACTTTTCTTTTTGATAAACATAA
>OLPU01000889.1_pt1 | contig 24497 bp, 20 predicted proteins | sample 1673111 | NCBI WGS metagenome assembly OLPU01 (sample SAMEA3136755, study PRJEB25190) | human gut metagenome | reverse complement strand
GCTATTATACCCAGGGCGATGCCCTGGGCTAGGAGCTTCTGCCCTTTCAGGGCGTGTGGCTGCTAGGAGCTTTTGGGCCTTCAGCCCGTACTTAAACCACATGCGAAAGTTCTGTAAACTATAAACTATTAATTATAAACAGCTCTCCCGTCCCGTGGCTGCTCTTGATCTTCCACTCCTGCGGATAGAGGTTGTTGGCACGGTTGCCAATGTTCTTTTCCCATCCTATCGGAACCTGTCTGTAGGTTACCAGTACATAACCCTTAGGCGTATCGGCAGGCAGATTCACAGCCTCCTTGCGAAGGTAGCGGATGGCATCTTCGTAGGATAACTCCACCTGTGGGAAGTGATCTTTGTTGAGCATCGTAGAGAGAGCGAGAGCCTGGTCAGGAATGAGACCCTTTCCCTTGTCGGTTCCCAGTTTCACACCTGCATGCAGCACCTTCAGGTTCTTTTCAGCCTGGTCGTAGATGTCTTTCCATCTGCCCGGAATGGCGTAAACCGTCTCGTTGCTTTCTGCAGGCATCCATTCCGTATCAGCCTTCAGCCAGCCGTCTGGAATCTCCGGTCCCTTTCCTTTAGCCACCTTCTTGTCTTTCTTCTTCTTATCCTTTCTGTTCTCCTTGGCTGGTGAGCCGGCTTCCCATTCGCCCTCTTTCTTCAGAATCGCCATAAACAGACCTTCGCCTCGCGAAACGCCAGGAATGAATCGGTAAACAGGGAAGTCGCTGCCCGTGAGGTTGCGGGTGATGTTCCATGCATCTTCTACACCCTCCAGTGCCATCACATCAGCGCCAAGTTCTTCGCATATCCAGTCCACGTTCTCCTCATCTTCGTGCGCATTGAAGGTGCAGGTAGAGTAAATCAGGATACCGCCTGGCTTCAGACAGTTCCAGATATCCGATACGATTTCGCGCTGCAGCTGCCAGCAGTTGTTCACATTCTGGGTACTCCATTCGCCGATAGCCCCTTCATCTTTGCGGAACATTCCTTCGCCGGAGCAGGGAACATCGGTAAGGATTACATCAAACTGCAGCTTAGATTTCTTGTAATCGCGGGGATAGTTGTTGGTAACAATCATATCCGGATGACCGAACTTCTGTACGTTCTCGGCAAGAATCTGTGAGCGGGTGCGCATCGGTTCGTTGCTGAAGAGCAGACTCCCTTCCGGCAAGGCAGCCCTTACGGCAGTCGACTTTCCGCCAGGGGCAGCACAGAGATCCAGCATCATCACCGGTTCTTTTACGTACTGTCGGATAGCCATATCAACAAACATGGATGAGGCTTCCTGTACATAATATAAGCCGGCATGCAGCAGCGGATCGAAGGTGAATCCGGGACGCGTAGAGAGATAACGGCCGGTTTCCGGACACCAGGGAATCGGTTCGCCATCAGCATCCTTGCATTTAAATGGATTGATGCGGATACTGGTTGGTGCCTCTTCTTCAAGGATAGCATGCTCCAGACGCTGATACAGCTTTTCGCCCATCAGTGCCTGCGTATATGTTCTGAAATCTTCAGGTAATGTCTTCATTCTGTTTCTTTTTCTTTAATTTGTTTGCAAAAATAAGAAATTTTTCGTTTCTTTGCAACTAAATCGCGAAGAGATGCGTCTAAGAAGCAGAAATTTTTCAAATAACAAGGTAAAACAATAAAAAAATAATGATATGAAGAAAGCAATATTGGCATTAGCGCTCGTTATGAGCATCGGAGCCACCCAAGTGTCTTTGGCGTCTTCTGCTCCAAAACATCGTTATCATCCAACTACCCAACAGGTAGATTCAAAGGCTGCTCCTGCATCTGCCGCACAGTCATCTGCTTCGAAGGATAAAGACGACGAGGCGTTGGAGGCTTATTCTGATACAACCAGTACAGATTCGGCCAACTATGATGATTATGATGAGAATGATAATAAGTCTGTTCATTCTAGATACAGTTTAGACAACTATGATGATCCGTTCGATTTCATCGGTTCGGTATTTGGTGGCGGAGCGCTGGCTGTTATGATCATTTTCTGTATCATCTTCGGTCTGCTGTTTGTCTTTGCTCCGCTGATCATCGTATTTCTGGTTATCAGATATCTGATTCGCCGCCACAACGACCGGATGAAACTGGCGGAGATGGCGATGGAGAAGGGCATCAATGTTCCGGAAAGCGACCGTCCGATAGACAAGCAGAGCGATGAGTATCTGGTAAAGCGTGGATTGAGAAATGCCTTCCTGGGAGCCGGCTTGTGCGCCATGTTTGCCTGGTGGGATGCTGATTTCCTGGCTGGCATCGGAGCCCTGGTCTTCTTCTATGGCATCGGTCAGACCGTTATCGGCTCGCTTCCTGCCATCAAGGATTGGGGGAAGAACCGTCATGGCGATCAGGGCACGGGATATAATGGTACTCCGGTCTAGCAGCCGACATTCAATATATCATGGCTTCTCAATAGGAGGGGAAGTCACAAGGAAAAGAACAACAATTATTAGTTAATATATATAAGGTGGAAAAGTTATCCGATCTCTCTCTCGTCACGAAGGTGGTGATGCTTCATGACCGCAAGTCGTTCGACCTGCTGGTCAGGAAGTATCAGTCACCCATTCGTGGGTTCTTCCTGCGGCAGACGCTGGGGGATGCGCAGCTGAGTGACGACTTGGCTCAGGATACCTTTGTCAAGGCTTATACCCATCTGTCCGGTTTCAGGGGTACAGCCTCTTTCTCCACCTGGCTCTACCGCATCGCCTATAATGTATGGTATGATTATACCCGCAGCCATAAGGAGACGCAGGACATCGATACGCCTGCCGTTTCCAGTAAGAATGCACAGGGCGCCCATGCCGGATTGAAGATGGATTTGCTCAAGGCACTACAGATATTGAGCGAAAATGAACGTACATGCATCACGCTGCAGCTGATGGATGGACTCTCTATAGATAAGATTGCAGAGGTGACGGGAATGGCGCAAGGCACCATCAAGTCGCATCTCTCTCGAGGAAAACAGAAACTTGCAAGTTACTTAAAACAGAATGGTTATGACCGATAAGATAAATGATAAGAAGTTGGAGAGCATGAAAGGGGAACCATTGAACCCTCAGGATGAAGAACTCTTGCAGATGTTCTTTTCCGATTGCCAGATGTCAGAGATTCCTGATGACGGATTCTCCGACAGGGTGATGCAGGCATTGCCGGCTTTACCCGAAACTGATACTGCGATGTCGCTGGTTAAGCGCCAGCGCCTGGAACATTTATGGACGGCAGCCTGTGTGGCAGCAGGCATCATCATAGCAGTAGTCTGTCAGGGATGGGAGCAGATTCAGGGATGGCTTTTCTCTATGAAGATAGATTTCCTCCTCTCCGGTTCGCGTGCCCTTACGCATGTGGCAGATTCCATCGCCCACTCTCAGAATCTCCTGATGGTGCTGGCTGGCATCGTTGTCCTCATCATGGTTTGGGGATATAATGAACTGGCTGATGCGCGCCAGTAGGCTTCTTCCCTGATATCAATTGTATGAATGATCAACTCTTTCTATTAGCAGAATAGTTTTTAGTGCTAATAGAAAGAGTTTTTTATTACTATAAATATCATCTTTATGCCTTTGAAATCTCCGTTCAAAGCTTTTGAATGTCCGTTCAGTGTCTTTGAACGGACATTCAATGACTTTGAACGGACATTCAATGTCTTTGAACGAAGATTTAATATTGCTGAATATAGAAAAACAAATAGGTGCTGCTACTTTTTCAGTAGAGCACCTATGCTTATGATATCGGTTTCTAAAACAATTTATAGGTAGTGCGTAGCACTTTGAACTCGGTTCGGCGGTTCAGCTGGTTGCAGATTTCCTGATGCTCCTTGCTCTGCTTCAGGATAAATTCTTCGTTGAGCACATCGCCTTCCTTGAGCCAAGGATACTTCTCGGTAAGTTTCTTGCGCACATTCTTCGGTTTCTCCTTGCCGTAGCCCACAGGGGTGAGGCGCTCTTTCTCTATGCCGTGTTTTATCAGATAGTCTACTACCGATTGGGCGCGGCGCTGAGACAGATGCTTGTTATATTCGCTGTTTCCCTTGTAGTCGCAATGGGCGCTGAGTTCGATGGTAACGTGCGGGTTCTCTTTCAGCAGCGTTACCAGCTGGTCGAGGGCTGTTGTACTGGCTTCGGTAAGGGTTGCCTTGTCGAAATCGTAGAAGATGTTGTCGATGAGTACAGGGGCTGTGATGGAAGCCAGCGGGAACTGGAGCACGTATTCCTTACTCTCTTTAGCCGAATCAACCCGAAGTTCTTCCTTGTGGTTGAGGTAGCCTTTGCAGGATGCCATCACCAGGTAGTCGACATGCGGATTGATAGGGAGGACAAACGAACCGTCGCCCTTGACGGATAGTTTCCTGTTCGTTCCGTCGTTGCCTACGATTCTCACCTCTGCGGCAGGCAGTTCATAACCGTCTTTCTCGTAGACCCATCCCTTCATTGTGGTAACAATCTCCGGATTCTCGAAGGAGTAGATATGATCGTAGCCTCTTCCGTCTTTTCTGTTAGAGCAGAAGAAACCCTGGTTGTGGAGACCCTCGAAAGTCATTCCGAAGTCATCGGCTTCTGTATTCAGCGGATAGCCGGGGTGGGTGAGTTCATATTTCCGGGTGATGGAATTCACTTTGGCGATATAGATGTCGAGTCCGCCCATTCCCACATGACCGTTGCTGCTGAAGTAGAAGTCGCCGTTAGGACGGAAGGTAGGGAACATCTCATCGCCTGGGGTGTTGATAGGCTCGCCCAGGTTCTCTACACCGCCCAGTCCGGCAGGAGTGATGCGCACTCGCCAGATGTCGAGACCGCCCTTTCCGCCCGGCATGTCTGATACGAAATAGAGCCATTCGCCATCAGGAGAGATGGCTGGATGGGCAAAACAACTGAGTGTATCTTTGCTGATTTGCAGATTCGTAGGCTTGCTCCAGGCTGCATCTGAGCGGTTGGAGGTTACTATCTGGGCTAAGCGGGGCGAAGTGGGATCGGTGGCACACTGGGTGAGGTACATCTGCTTGCCGTCTGGGGTAAAGCAGCATGCGCCCTCTTCGTAGTCGGTGTTGAGGCCGGTTCCGATGGCTTCCGGCTTGCTCCATTTGCCTTTGTCGTTCTTTTCTGAGAAGAAAATGTCGGCAGATTTCGTTCCCGTCACTCCGTTCAGGTCGCTGCCCTGGGCTTCGTTGCGGGTTGAGGTGAAATAGAGCTGACTATTGTCATCGCTGAGGAACATCGGCGAATAGTCGTCTCTTCGGGAGTTGAAAACATCCATCCGCTTTACCTTGTACCGGCTTCCTTCCTTCTTCCAGACTGGGGCTTTCTGTGCCGATTCGAGTCCGTTCTTTACCAGCACGTTGTCGGGCATGGAATCGAGCAGGAATTCGAATTCCTTGGCAGCCTGTCTGTAACTTCCGTTCTTCAGGAGAAGCCGGGCGTAAGCCAGGCGGTCGTTGAGGTCTGCCTGCTTGTATCGGATGGCATTGCTGTAGGCAGCCAATGCCTTCGGCGTACTGTTGATTTTATCATAACAGCGTGCCATCTTTAGAGCCACCTTGCCCCGGGCAGCCCGCTCTTTGGTAGGTGTCTTGGTGTACACCTTTTTATATTGGGTTGCCGCATCGTAGTATTCGCCTAAAGAAAGATGCTTATCTGCTTTCTTCAGGTTCTGTTCAATGCCGCAACTTATCAGAAAGAGGCAGCTGATTGCTGTTATGATTTGATAAAATCTTATTTGTTTCATATTGATTTACATCTGCGAGAATGGCTGACGATATTGGCAGCCTGACTTCCAGTTGCTGCAGCCATAGGCGGTCTTGCCCTTGATGATGACGCCCTTGCCGCAGAGCGGACATGGCTTGCCTACCATTGGGTCGGCTGGAGCCTGAGGAGCAGAAACCGGCTGTGCTGCTGCATTCTGCGTATTTGCATTTTGTGCATCTACATTTTGTGCAGTAGCTTCATCCTTTTTCTTGGCTGGCATCTTCTTGGCTGGTGCTTTCTTGGCAGCCGGTTTCTTGGCAGCCGGTTTCTTCTTGAGGTCTTCCTCTGTCATGATGGTCACTCTCCGGTTGCTGTTGTCTGACAATACATCGATGACAATCTTGTTGATCTGTTCTTTCAGTCCGTTGATGAAGTCGGCAGGATCGTAGGTCTTGTGCTCGATGTCGCGGAGTTTCTTCTCCCAGATACCGGTCAGTTCGCAACTCTTCAGCAGTTCCTCATGGATGGTGTCAATGAGTTCGATGCCTGTCGGGGTTGCCATCAGATTCTTGCGCTGGCGACGGATGTAGTGGCGCTTGAAGAGAGTCTCGATGATGCCGGCACGGGAGGAAGGTCGGCCGATTCCGTTCTCCTTCAATGCAGCACGAAGTTCTTCGTCTTCTACGAATTTGCCGGCTGTCTCCATCGCACGCAGCAGGGTTGCCTCGGTATAATACTTAGGTGGCGTGGTCCATTTCTCCGTCAGGGTAGGCTGATGCTCTCCCGATTCGCCTTTTGTGAAGGATGGGAGGGTTCTTTCTTCTACTACTTCCTTCTTGGCACCGTTTCCTGAGTCTGCATTTCCGTTGGTGTTATCTGAAGCATCATCGTCATCTGCATTCTTTACATCCTTGGCATAGACTACTCGCCAGCCTGGTTCGAGAATCTCCTTACCGCTCACCTTGAACTCTATCTTTTCCGGTTTTGGACCATCTTCGTTGATGACTTCGCCCAAAACGGTGGTGGTGGAGAATTTACAGTCCGGATAGAACACGCTGATAAAGCGCTTGGCGATGAGATCATACACGTTTGCCTCCATATCGGTGAGTCCGGTTGGTGGAACACCGGTTGGGATAATGGCGTGGTGGTCGGTTACCTTGCTATTATCGAAAACCTTCTTGCTCTTCGGCAATTTCTTGCTGATTGTTGCGAGCTGCTGGATGAGCGGGAGGTATTTCTGCTGACTCATGATCTTTGCCTGACTCACTCCGTTCAGAATCTGCGGACATTTCGGATAGATATCGTCGGTCAGGAACTGGGTGTCTACACGAGGATAAGTGGTGTACTTCTTCTCGTAGAGACTCTGGATGAGCTTCAGCGTAATATCGGCAGAGTAAGCAAACTTCTTGTTGCAATCCACCTGCAGCGAGGTGAGGTCGTAGAGATGAGGTGGCGCCTCGTTTCCCTTCTTCTTGCTTACATCGGTAACGGTGAAGGGTTTGCCGGCGATGGTGCTGAAAGCCTTCTCGCCTTCCTCCTTGCTGGTAAACTTGCCGCTGGTGGCGGTAAACTGGGTGTCGCGGTAGATGGTGGCGAGTACCCAGTAAGGTTCGGAAACGAAGTTGTCAATTTCCTTCTGTCGGTTCACGATGAGGGCAAGGGTAGGGGTCTGCACCCGGCCGATGCTGAGCACCTGTCGGTTCTGACCATATTTCAATGTATAAAGTCGGGTGGCGTTCATACCGAGAATCCAGTCGCCGATGGCACGGGAAAGTCCGGCAAGATAGAGTGACTGATATTCCCCCTGGTCTTTCAGTTCCTGGAAACCCTGCTTGATGGCTTCATCGGTCATGGACGAAATCCACAGTCTCTTGACCGGGCATTTCGCCTGTGCCTTCTGCATCACCCATCTCTGGATAAGCTCTCCTTCCTGTCCGGCGTCACCGCAGTTGATGATGCTGTCGGCAGCCTGCATCAGTTTCTCGATGGTAGCAAACTGCTTCTTGATGCCTTCATCGTTGATGAGTTTGATACCGAATCGTTGTGGAATCATCGGCAACGCCGCAAGGCTCCAATGTTTCCACATCGGAGTATAATCATCCGGTTCCTTCAGCTCACAAAGGTGACCGAAGGTCCATGTTACTTGGTAACCATTACCTTCCATATAACCGTCGCGTGCCGTGGTAGCCCCGATGATTCGGGCGATATCCTTAGCCACACTCGGTTTCTCTGCTATACAAACTATCATGTTTTATTCTTATTTCTGTTTGCAAAGGTACAATAAAATAATGAGAAAGCCATCATTTCGCCTTCTTTTTCTCATGGCAGAGAATAAAAAAGCCCTGTAAGGCTTGAGCACAATCTAGAACTTGTGCCTTGCCTTACAGGGCGTATTCATATAAATCTGTGAGATCTGTGAAAATCTGTGAAATCTGTGGGAAATTACTCGTACTCCTGCCAGCTCTTAATCTGCAGCTGGTCCTGGCTCATTGTGCAGAATGCCTCGATGAAGGCGGAAGCCAGACGGGCATTGGTGATCAGAGGAATGTTGTGGTCGATGGCGCCACGACGGATTCTGTAACCATTGGTCAACTCACGCTTGGTGTGATTCTTAGGAATGTTGACGATGAGGTCGAACTTGTGGTCGGCAATCATCTGCATCACGTTAGGAAGATCCTTGTGGTCCTCATCAGGCCATCCTACGGCTGTAGCCTTGACGTTGTTGTCGTTGAGGAACTTCGCTGTACCGGCAGTAGCATAGATGGTGTAACCGTTCTTCACCAGCGCCTGGGCAGCGTCGAGCAGAGAAGCCTTCTCCTTCGCACCACCGCTTGAAAGCATGATGCCCTTGTCCTTTGAAGGAATCTTGTAGCCGGTGGCAATCAATGAGTTGAGCAATGCCTCCTCGAAAGTATCACCCATACAACCTACCTCACCGGTAGAACTCATATCTACACCCAAAACTGGGTCGGCGTTCTGCAAGCGGGCGAATGAGAACTGGGATGCTTTTACACCCATGCGGTCGATATCGAAAGCAGACTTATCCGGTTTCTGATATGGAGCATCGAGCATGATGCGGGTAGCCGTTTCGATGAAGTTGCGCTTCAATACCTTGCTCACGAATGGGAATGAGCGGGATGCACGGAGGTTACACTCGATTACCTTCACATCGCGACCCTTAGCCAGGTACTGGATATTGAAAGGACCCGAGATGTTGAGCTCCTTGGCGATGGCACGTGAAATCTTCTTGATCTGACGGGCTGTAGCGAAGGAAATCTGCTGTGCAGGGAAGGTCATGGTAGCGTCGCCGGAGTGAACACCTGCATACTCTACGTGCTCCGAAATACCATACTCTACAATCTCACCGTTCTGAGCCACACCGTCGAACTCAATCTCGTTGGTCTCTGTCATAAACTGGGAGATAACCACTGGGTACTCCTTAGAAACCTCAGAAGCTGCCTCCAGGAAGCGACGCAACTCATCATCATCGTGGCAAACGTTCATGGCTGCACCGGAAAGAACGTAAGATGGACGAACGAGAACAGGATAGCCTACCTCGTCGATGAACTTCTGAACATCCTCCATTGATGTGAGGGCGCTCCACTTAGGCTGGTCGATGCCCAACTTATCGAGCATGGCAGAGAACTTACCGCGGTTCTCGGCACGGTCGATGTTGACAGGAGATGTACCCAGGATTGGCACAGACTGGCGATGAAGCTTCATAGCCAGGTTGTTTGGAATCTGACCACCTACAGAAACAATCACGCCACGTGGTGACTCCAGGTCGATGACATCGAGTACACGCTCGAATGAAAGCTCATCGAAGTAGAGACGGTCGCACATATCGTAGTCGGTAGATACAGTCTCCGGGTTGTAGTTGATCATGATTGACTTGTAACCCAACTTGCGGGCTGTGTTGATGGCGTTTACTGAACACCAGTCGAACTCTACGGAAGAACCGATGCGGTAAGCACCCGAACCGAGAACGATGACAGACTTCTCGTTCTTGTAGTAGTTGATGTCGTAACCCTCTACAGCGTATGTCATGTAGAGATAGTTGGTGAGGTCAGGATGCTCGCTTGCCACAGTAGGGATGCGCTTTACGGCAGGAAGAATGTTCAACTTCTTACGCTGGGCACGAACTGCCAGCACCTCCTTCTCCATGTTGGTATCTTTGGTCTTCAATACGAAGCGGCCAATCTGGAAGTCAGAGAAGCCCAATACCTTAGCCTCGCGCAATACCTCGGCTGGAATCTCCTCCAGCGTATTATATTCAGAAAGCTTGTGCTTGTAATCTACGATATTCTTCATGCGCTCGATGAACCAAGGATCAATCTTGGTCAACTCCTCGATGCGCTCGATGGTGTAACCTTCCTCCAAAGCCTGGGCGATGGCGAAGATACGGAGGTCGGTAGGGTTAGAAAGTTCCTCATCCAGGTTATCAAACTTGGTGTGGTCGTTGCCAACGAAACCGTGCATTCCCTGACCAATCATACGGAGACCCTTCTGGAGCATCTCCTCGAAAGAACGGCCGATAGACATGATTTCGCCTACAGACTTCATGGAAGAACCAATCTTGCGGCTTACACCGGCAAACTTGGTAAGGTCCCAACGAGGAATCTTGCAGATCATATAGTCGAGTGATGGAGCCACATAAGCTGAGTTAGGAGTACCCATCTCGCCAATCTGGTCGAGTGTATAACCGAGGGCAATCTTAGCAGCAACGAAAGCCAAAGGATAACCAGTAGCCTTAGAAGCGAGGGCAGAAGAACGGCTCAAGCGAGCATTGATCTCGATGATACGGTAGTCGTTGGTCTCAGCATTGAAAGCATACTGGATGTTGCACTCACCCACGATGTTGAGGTGGCGGACACACTTCACGGCGATGTCCTGCAACATCTTCACCTGCTCGTCGGTGAGAGAACAGGTAGGAGCCACCACGATAGATTCACCGGTGTGGATACCCAGCGGGTCAAAGTTTTCCATAGAGGCAACGGTGAAGCAGCGGTCGTTCGCATCACGGATGCACTCGAACTCAATCTCCTTCCATCCCTTCAGGCTCTCCTCAACGAGTACCTGAGGTGCGAAAGTGAAGGCAGATTCAGCAATCTCCTTGAACTCCTCTTCGGTCTTGCAGACACCAGAACCGAGACCACCCAGCGCATAGGCAGAACGGATCATGATAGGGTAGCCGATGTTGCGTGCCGCAGCCACAGCCTCCTCCATGTTCTCGCAAGCGTGGCTTACAGGAACCTTGAGGTCAACCTTGTTAAGCTCCTTTACGAAGAGGTCGCGGTCTTCTGTGTTCATGATAGCCTCTACCGAAGTACCCAACACATCCACACCATACTCCTTAAGCACACCGTTGAGGTAAAGTTCTGTACCAACGTTCAAACCCGTCTGTCCACCCCAAGCCAGCATAATGCCGTCTGGGCGCTCCTTCTTGATAATTTCAGTTACAAAAAAAGGTGTCACCGGCAAGAAGTAAACCTTGTCAGCAATACCTTCACTTGTCTGAATTGTAGCAACGTTTGGATTAATGAGGACGGAACTAATACCCTCCTCGCGCAAAGCCTTGAGAGCCTGCGAACCGGAATAGTCAAACTCACCTGCCTGGCCGATCTTCAAAGCACCGGAACCCAGAACGAGGACTTTCTTAAGCTGTTTCTTCATCATTAAATATAACTATAAGTTTGTTCTTTATATGTCTTGTTATTTATGTTTTTAGCAACTAAACTGCATTTGGCTTAGTTCACAAATGGTAGACACTCTATTTCTAGATGCAAAGTTACGCTATTTATTTGATTATCCCAAATTTTCTGCAAATCTTTACAGTTAAATAACATCAATTATTATTATTTCTTCTCTAGAATGTCGTATTTTTGCAATTATTTTGTTACTTTTGCAGCGGCTTTTAGTCATGTAGAAAAAGAATAAAAAATAGCAAACAAGATAAATATAACAACAATGAAAGTCGGATTATTCGTCCCTTGTTATGTGGATGCCCTTTACCCTGAAGCGGGTGTGGCTACATACAAGTTGCTTAAGCATTATGGACTAGACGTGGGTTATCCCGAAAAACAGACTTGCTGCGGCCAGCCAATGGCTAATGCCGGTTTTCAGGACAAGTCGGAGAAGGTCATAGAGACATTTGATGAGCTGTTCAAGGATTACGATTATATCGTAGCTCCTTCAGCCTCATGTGCTGCTTACGTAAAGGTGTATTATCCTAAAATCCTTGAGGGTAAGCACGAGTGTATTTCCTCAAAGAAAATCATGGATGTTGTGGAGTTCCTTCACGATGTGCTGAAGGTGGATCATGTGCCGGGCAAGTTCCCGCATGTGGTGAGTGTACACAACAGTTGTCACGGTGTGCGCGAACTGGGATTGTCGTCTCCTTCTGAGCGCCACATCAAGCCTTTCAACAAGATTATCGACCTTTTAAATATGGTGGAAGGCATTACTATCCACGAACCGGAGCGCAAGGATGAGTGCTGCGGATTCGGCGGTATGTTCTCTATTGAGGAGCCTGCCGTTTCTACCCGTATGGGCGAAGATAAGATCAAGCGCCACATGGCTACAGGTGCCGAGTATGTAACGGGTCCGGATTCTTCCTGCCTGATGCACATGGCGGGAATCGCCAAGAAAGAGAATATGCCGATCAAGTTTATTCATGTTGTTCAAATATTAGCTGCAGGACTATGAGTACAGAACATTCCAAGAGAGCTGCGAAGTTTACGCAGAACGTAGAGAAGACCACCTGGCACGACGCTACCTTCTGGTCTGTTCGTCAGAAGAGAGATAAAATGGCGCAGGAACTTCCTGAGTGGGAAGATCTCCGTGAGCATGCATCTGAAATCAAGATGCACACGATTACCCATCTTGCCGATTACCTCGATATGTTTTCCAAGAATCTGGAGAGCCGTGGGGTGAAGGTTCACTGGGCAAAGGATGCACAGGAATTTAATGAGATTGTGCTCGGTATCCTGAAGGATCATAACGTGAAGAAGATGGTGAAGTCGAAGTCGATGCTCACCGAGGAGTGCGAAATGAATCCTTATCTGGAGCAGCACGGCATTGACGTGGTGGAGACCGACCTGGGTGAGCGCATCATCCAGCTCTTGCATCAGAAGCCTAGCCATATTGTGATGCCTGCCATCCACCTGAAGCGTGAGGAGGTAGGTAAGATGTTCGAGGAGAAGGGTATCTCCAAGGAAATCGGCAACTACGATCCTACTTACCTGACCCGCTGTGCCCGTCATCATCTCCGCGACCAGTTTATGGAAGCTGGAGCAGGTATGACCGGATGTAACTTCGGTGTGGCTGCTACCGGCGATTGCGTGGTTTGCACCAACGAGGGTAATGCGGATATGACCACTTCCATGCCTAAGCTCCATATCGTAGCGATGGGTATCGAGAAACTGGTTCCTGATTATAAGTCATTGGCTGTATTCCAGCGCCTGCTTTGCCGCTGCGGAACCGGTCAGCCTACCACCGCCTTCACTTCTCATTTCCGCCAGGCTCGTCCGGGTGCTGAGATGCATGTAGTATTGGTGGATAACGGCAGAAGCGATATTCTTGCTGATAAGGACCACTGGCAGACTTTGAAATGCATGCGTTGCGGAGCCTGCATGAATACCTGTCCGGTTTATCGTCGTTCAGGCGGTTACAGTTACACCTATTTTATTCCGGGTCCTATTGGTGTGAACCTGGGTATGCTGAAGAATCCGCAGAAGTACAGCGACAATGTTTCTGCCTGCACCTTGTGCTTGTCTTGCGACAATGTCTGTCCTTCCAAGGTAGGACCGGGTTCGCAGATTTACGTATGGCGCCAGAGTCTGGAGAAGTTGGGCAAGGCAGATCCTGTGAAGAAGGCGATGTCGAATGGTATGAAGTATCTCTTCGACCGTCCTGCGCTCTACACCACAGCCCTGAAGTTTGCACCACTCGCCAATCTGATTCCTGAGTGCTGCACGCACTTCAGCAATTGGAATGCCTGGGGTATCGGTCACGCCATGCCTGAGTTTGCAAAGAAGAGTTTTCATCAATTATGGAAGGAGGGAAAAGTAAAATGAAGAAAGAAGATTTCCTGAACAAGTTGCGTAAGAATACGCATGTTCAATTCGATATGCCTGCCGTAGATGTGAAGGGTATCCAGTATGAGGATACGCTGAAACAGTTTATTGAGATGACGGAATCGGTAGGTGGCCATGTGATAGAGGCGAAGGAGGGTGAAAGTCTGGATGAGCTGGTGAAGAAGGCTTATCCGGAAGCCAAGGTCTTTGCCTCTCATCTGCCAGAAATCACGATTGCCCAGAAGAATCCTGATACGGTGGCTGAGGCTAATGACCTGAATGGTACTGATGTGGGTATTGTTCGTGGTGAAGTGGGCGTTGCCGAGAATGGCTGCGTCTGGATTCCTCAGACCATGAAGGAGAAAGCGGTGCTTTTCATCTCGGAATATCTTGTGATATTCCTCGAAAAAGAGAAAATTGTGAACAATATGCATGAGGCTTATGCCCGTATTGAGATGGATCCGAAGTATAATTTCGGTATTTTCATCAGCGGTCCTTCCAAGACTGCCGATATTGAGCAAGCACTGGTTATGGGTGCGCAAGCTGCTCGTGGTGTGACAGTTATACTCTTGTAAAAGGCAGAAATCCCGAAGCTCACTATCGTGTGAACTTCGGGATTTCTCTTTATACTGTCCATTCATAGGTGTCGTAAACCACGCCTCTTCCTCCGTAACCTTCCTTGTGGGCAATGAGGCCTTCGTTGATCCAGGCTCCCTGCTGTTCCGTAGAACTGCCGAAGTCCAGATAGGGATAATCGGGGTAATCATGATACATAATCTGTTCGTAGATAGCCTCCATGGCTCCGAATTCCTTTCCCTCATCGTTGGTAGAACTATATTGTCCGTGTACCACTTGCTGGGTAATATAAAAGGTGAGGCCTCCTATAATGTGCCCGTTGCGATAAGCATTGTATTGGATGATATTCTCGGGGAATCGGCTTTTCAGAAGTTCCATTTCCTGAAGCGTGTGTACCGGTTTGGCACCAAATCGCTTTTCCAGGTTCTCATTCAATACCTCCCAGAATTCCGACAGGCTTGCATCTCTCACTACGGTCACTCCATTCTGATGAGCCTTCTTCAGACGGCGCAGGTGGTCTTTGCGCCAGCGCAATTTCTGCTGCATGAAGATGGTTGTGCCGATATTGCGGAGCGAAAGATGAGCCTTGCATTTCCAGAAGATGGCATAGAGATCTTCTTCTGAAGGATGGAGATGATAGATCCAGGGAATAGGACGATACTGTACCTTCTCGAAACCCTGAAGACGCAGATACACATTCAGTTCCTCAAAGAGTTGGCAGACATCTGAAATCGTGACGTGGATGTTCATGATCAGTCCACCATAGGTGAGTCCGAAATGCGAGCAGAGGGTCTTGCCTACCTGATGGGCTGGCAGGATGGAGTGGAGCTTCCCCTTTTTGAAGAATAGGAGAGAATAGTCCTTGAACCTATCGGAATGGTAATCCATATAGTTGCGGTAAAAGAGAAACGTAGCGTTTCGGGCTTTTGCCACATACTCATCCCATTGCTGGCGATATTCGGGGGTATATTTGATGATTTCAAACATGATGTCTTGTATATCTGAGGTATTCGTCATATTCGCGTATGTAGTCTTCTTCCTCAAACTTGCGGGAAGCCAGAACCAGACACAATGAGCCGGAAGAGAAATCATCCAGTGTTCGCCAGATATTGACATCTACGAACAGTCCCTCCCAAGGGTGGTTGAGATGATAGGTCTTCTTCTGTTCTCCATTATCCAGTGTTACCGAAAAGGAACCGCTGGCTGCTATGATGAATTCCTGGCATTCCTTGTGAGCATGGCCGCCGCGACTTTCTCCACCCGGAACATCATAGGTCCAGTAGGTACGGGCAATGGCAAAGGGAATATGCGTCTCTCCCTCTGCCACTGTCAGGTTGCCTCTTGGGTCGAATATCTTGGGTAATGTGATAATTCTTCCTAATTCTTTCATGTCTATTTCTTCATGTATGGGTCGGTTCCCAATACAGTCTTTGCCAGGCGCTTTGCCTTGTCGCGGAGCTGGTTGAGGTCATCGCCCTTCTCGCCGTAGCAGAGTACGACGCCCATTCTTCTGCCTACGTGAGCCTCTGGCTTGCCGAAGATACGGATGCGGGTGTGGTCTTCCTTCAGGGCATCGAGCATATTGTAGTTTAATGGCTCGGTGCTTTCCTCTGGCGAGAGGATGACAGCAGAACAGCCGATGTGCTCCAGATGGATTCCGGCGATAGGCAAGCCCATCACCGCACGGAAATGGAGTTCAAACTCGCTCAGGTTGGTGGTGTGACCGAGGGTTACCATACCTGTATCGTGTGGACGAGGACTCAACTCTGAGAAGATGACCTCGCCCTGCTTGCTCAGGAAGAACTCTACGCCCCAGAGACCGGCACCTGTCAATGCCTTGGTTACTTCACCTGCAATGTGCTCGGCCTTCTTCAAAGCCTCTTCAGGAATCTGGAATGGCTGCCAACTCTCGCGGTAGTCGCCGCCCTTCTGTACATGGCCGATAGGTGGACAGAAGAGGGTAGGACCGTCTTTCTGGGTGACGGTGAGCAGGGTGAACTCAGAATCGAAGTCGATAAATTCCTCGATGATTACTTCCTTCACGTCGCCACGACCTTCTTCCATTGCCTCCTTGTAAGCCTCCTTCAGTTCATCATCGTTGTGAACATAGCTCTGACCATGGCCGCTTGAACTCATCAGAGGTTTCACTACGCATGGGAAACCGATTTCATCGGCAGCGTTCTTAAACTCCTCGAAGGTCTTGGCATAGAAATACTTGGCGGTGCGCAGACCCAGTTCCTTGGCGGCAAGGTCGCGGATGGCACGGCGGTTCATGGTGTAGTTCACGGCACGGGCAGAAGGCACAACCTGGATGCCCTCCTTCTCGAAGTCGAAGAGTCGCTCGGTGCGGATAGCTTCAATCTCAGGCACGATGATGTCTGGGTGATGTTTCTCTACCACTGCGGTCAATGCGTCGCCATCGAGCATCGAGAACACTTCTCGCTCGTCGGCTACCTGCATGGCTGGTGCATTGTCATACTTGTCGCAAGCGATGACGTACTGTCCTGCTCGCTTTGCGGCGATGGTAAATTCTTTGCCCAGTTCGCCTGAGCCCAAAAGCATAATCTTCTTCATTTATATGATGTTTAATATTTTATGTCCCTAAAATTAATCACTAATCACTACTAATTAATCACTAAGTCCGAATTTCTTTCTGATAAATTCTGCGATAAACTTCTCTGTTTCTTCGATTCCCAGATGGCTGCTGTTGATGCAGAGGTCGTAGCTCTCGCTGTGTCCCCACTTCTTGCCTGTATAGTAATCGTAGTAAGAGGCGCGCTGCTCCTCATGGCTTTCGATGAACTTGCGGGCGCTGGCTCTGTCGATGTTCTTTCGCTTGCACACTGCCTTGATGCGGTCGTCGATGTTGGCGGTGATGAAGATATTGATCACATTCTTGTAATCACGCAGCACATAGTCGGCGGTTCTGCCCACAAACACGCAGTTGCCCTCATCGGCAGCCTTTCTGATGGCGTCGCTCTGGAACTTGTACAGACCTTCCTGCGAGAAGTCGTTGTGATAGAAATTGTTATCGCTCAGGAAGGGCAGATGGGTATGGAAGAGAGACTTGAAGAATCCCTTCTGCTCATCGTTCTGCTCGAAGAATTTCTCAGAGAATCCACTCTCCTTGGCAGCAAGATTCAGCAGCTCACGGTCGTAACATTTGCAACCGAAATCCTCCGCCAGCTTCTCGGCGATGATATGGCCGCCGCTACCTATCTGGCGACCTACGTTTATGATAATCTTATTCATAATTTATAGTTTATAATTTATAGTTTATAGGGCAATCTTGCTAAACGGCGAAGCTGCTATTAACTATTAACTTTTAGCTGTTCTTGGTGTTGTCTTTTCAACTTGTTCATGTACCATGACATTACGATGGCAGCGATGACTGCTGCAGAGAAATCAGAGATAGGCATGCTGTACCATACTCCATCAATGTCCCATATCATCGGCAGAAAAGCCAGGAGCGGCAGAAGGATGAGCAACTGTCTCGACAAGGAGAGGAAGATACTGATCTTCACCTTTCCGATGCACTGGAAGAAGTTGGTGATAACCATCTGGAACCCGATGACCGGGAAGCAGAACATCACCACTCTGATCGCCTTAATGCCCAAGTCTATCAGTTGCTTATCGGTTGTAAACAGTCGTGCGCAGTAGTAAGGCAGAAGCATCGCTATCAGCCAGCCCGTTACCATAATGGCGGTGGCGGCAATGATGCTCAGGTTCAATACGCGCATCAGTCGGTCCAGTTTCTGTGCTCCGTAATTGTAGCCGGCGATAGGCTGCATTCCCTGGTTTACGCCGAATACGAACATCACGAACACCATCGCAATACCATTGGCTATTCCGTAGGCACCCACGGAGAGGTCGCCTCCGAACCGTACCAGCTGGTTGTTGATGAAGATGACGATGATGCAGGCGCACACGTTCATCAGGAAAGGCGAAATGCCGATGGCAAGGATATTATCCACGAGCTTCCTCTTCAGTTTGTAGATGCCTTTCTTGAAGTGGAGCAGCTCATTCTTGTTGCTGAAGAGCTTGATTTGCCACATCAGCGCCATCAGCTGCGAAAGGATGGTGGCGATGGCGGCACCCTCTATTCCCCATTTGAAAACGAGGATGAAGAGGGCATCGAGTATCACGTTCATCACCACCGTGAAGATGGTGGCGTACATTGCCTGCTTAGGCTTGCTCGCCGCCCTGAGCAGGGCGTTCATGCCGAAATACATGTGGCTCACCACGTTGCCTAGCAGGATGATGACCATATACTCATGGGCATAGATGAGCGTCTGGTCGCTGGCTCCGAAGAATCTCAGGATAGGGTCGAGGAAGAGCAGACAGATGATGCTCAATCCGATACCGATGATGAGATTCAGAGAAATCGTGTTACCCAGAATGTTTTGCGCTGTGGCATAGTCTTTTTGTCCCAACTTCACGCTGATGGCAGTAGATGCTCCTACGCCCACACCGGCTCCGAAGGCAGCGGTGAGGTTCATGAAGGGGAAGGTGATGGCAAGACCTGAGATGGCCATGGCTCCCACACCCTGACCGATGAATACTCGGTCAACGATGTTGTAGAGTGAGGCGGCGGTCATCGCAATCATCGCTGGCAGGGCGTACTGAACGAGCAGCTTGCCCACCGGCTTCGTACCTAATTCTAATGTCGCTTGTTTATTTTCCATTTATATCTGTTTTTTCCTCATAGCCGCTCGTCCTGCTTCTTTCAGAATGCAATTGCAGCGGCTACTTGTCTGCAAAAGTACAAAAAATATCTGATACCTTATTATATATATGAGAAAAACTTGCATTTCATGATAAAAACTTCCCTTTTCCTTTGGTGTTTTCGTACAATTTCTGTACTTTTGCACTTCAGAATAAACAATTCAACTCATTAACAAATGCAATACAGAAATATTGCAGCAACAACAATAACAAACCGGACTACCGATATAATGATGAAAAAATATTTGATGCTTTATGCATTTTTAATGACCGCTCTTTCTTTGTTTGCTCGCGAAGACAGGGTTAGCAATTTTGAGCAACTGATGCGGTTGCCCCGCATCGCCGAAACCGATATGGTGTCGTATCCGGGAGGCAAGTGTATGATGTATCGTCTTTATCTCAGAGACAAAGACCTCAGTCACACTCCCTTCTCGGTAAGTCGCCCTGCAGATTTTCTCTCTCCCCGTTCCATAGAGCGCAGAAAGAGACAGAATCTGCCCATCGATGTTACCGATTTGCCTGTGGCTCCTGCTTATGAGCAGGCTGTAAGCGAGGCAGGCATCGAGATTGTGGGCAAAAGCAAGTGGAACAATACCCTGCTGGTCCGCATTCATAAGGAGAAGGAACTACGGAAACTGGATGAACTCGATTTCATCACCCGGAAGATGAAGGTCTTCTCTGCTCCCGATTCTGTCAGTCAGCGCGTCAGAAGTAGCGTTCGCAGGGGATTGAACGATTGGACTGGTGGAATAGGCGAATATGGTGCTGCCGATGCGCAGATCCAGTCGCTCAACGGCAAGCGGCTGCATGGAACCGGACATTTGGGCAAAGGAATGATGATCGCTGTCTTCGACGGCGGATTCATGAATGTGGATAAGATTCCGGCGCTGCATAATATCAGATTGGCGGGCATTAAGGACTTTGTGGTTCCTCAATCCAAGAATATTTTCGCCGAGATGGAGCATGGAACGATGGTGCTTTCTACGATGGCTGCCAACGAACCCGAAAGATTCGTGGGAGTGGCGCCTGAGGCTCAATATCTGCTGGTGCGCTGTGAAGATGAGCGCACAGAGAGTCTGGCAGAAGAGGATTACTGGGCTTTTGCGGCTGAATATGCTGACAGTTGCGGCGTGGATGTCATCAACTCTTCGTTAGGCTATCATGGCTTCGATGATGCGTCTACCAACCATCATTATTATGAGCAGGACGGCAATTCTACCCTCATCTCCCGCACCGCTTCGATGTGTGCTGACAAGGGAATCATCTGTGTCAATTCTGCAGGAAACGACGGAATGGGAAGCTGGAAGAAAATCAATTTCCCTGCCGATGCACGCAATATTCTTACCGTGGGCAGTGTAAACGAAATGGGCGAGAATGCGGCTTTCAGTGCCGTGGGACCTACTGCTGACGGCAGAATCAAGCCTGATGTGATGGCTTACGGAAGTCCTACCTGTGTGATTACGGGCCGTGGAAATATCATCAATGATAACGGAACTTCTTTCTCATCTCCGCTCATCGCCGGAATGGTAGCGTGTCTCTGGCAGGCTTTGCCTCAGAAGACGGCTAAGCAGATTATGAAACTCGTGAGATTGGCTGGTAATAATCAGCATCATCCCGATAATGTATTCGGATATGGTGTGCCTGATTTCTGGAAGGCTTATCAGACGGGAAAAGCGATTAAGTAGTTATTAGTTAACAGTTGAAAGTTTATAGTTTACAGCAACCTTGCAAACGGCTAAGCCCTATAAACTATTAACTTTCAACTATTAACTTTAAACAGTAAACTTTCAACTATAAACTGTAAACTTTAAACAGTAAACAGCATGGAACGACTTCGATTATCACTTTTTGAATTAAACTCCATGGTCCGCGACGTCATTTCGATGTCCTTGCCCGACAGCTATTGGGTGGAAGCGGAACTCTCCGAGGCTCGCGAGGGCTACGGCGGGCACTGCTATCTGGAACTCATCGAGAAGGATGAGCAGTCTAATACGCCCATTGCCAAGGCGCATGCCTCCTGCTGGCGAAACCGATGGATGTTCATCAAACCGAATTTCGAGCGCATCACCGGACAGCGCATTCATGCCGGTATGAAAGTGCTGCTCAAGGTACACGCGCAGTTTCATGAGAACTATGGCTTCTCCTGGATAGTAGATGATATTGACCCTAACTATACGATGGGCGATATGGCGCGCAAGAGGTTGGAAATCATCAATACGCTGAAAGCAGAGGGCGTATTCGAACTGCAGAAGGAGTTGGCGCTCCCGATGTTCTGCCAGCGCATCGCCGTCATTTCCAGTGCTACGGCAGCTGGTTATGGTGATTTCTGCAACCAGCTTGCCGATAACGATTATGGTCTGCAGTTTCAAACCCGCCTCTTTCCGGCTACGATGCAGGGCGAGGGGGTAGAGCAGAGTGTGATAGCTGCTCTCGACAGTATCAATGCCGAATGGGAACAGTTTGACTGTGTAGTCATCATCCGAGGCGGTGGCGCTACGAGCGATCTTTCGGGTTTCGACACCCTGGCGCTTGCCGAGAATGTGGCAAACTTCCCGCTGCCTATCATCACGGGAATAGGACATGAAAGGGACGAGAGTGTGCTGGATATGATTTCTTTCCAGCGTGTAAAGACACCGACAGCCGCTGCCGCCTTCCTCGTTAATCATCTTACTGAGGTTTATGCTCGTGTAATGAATGCGCAAGAGGCTATCGTGCAGAATGTGAAGCACCGTCTGCAGGTGGAGAAGATGAGGCTCGACAGATTGAGCAACACGATTCCTGTCCAGTTTTCGCTGGTGAAGACGAAGCAGGGAGCCTATCTCGACCGCTTGATGAGCCGTTTAAGCACAAATGTCCAGTCGAAACTATCGGAAGCCCAGCGCCATTTCGAGATTCTTTCTCAGAATATTCAGCCGATATTGGAAAGGAAGATGCTCAACGAGAGTCATCGTCTGCAGCTTCTTTCCCAGCGCATTCAGGCACAAGACCCCGAATTGTTGCTGAAACGCGGTTACAGCATCACGCTGAAAGATGGCAAAAGTATCCGTTCTGCCTCGCAACTGAAGTCTGGCGACATCATTGAAACGAGGTTGGCCGAGGGCAGCGTGAAGGCAAAAGTTGAATAATAGTTTATAATTTATTGAAGTTTTGCATGTGGTTTAAGTACGGGCTGAAGGCCCAAAAGCTCTTAGCCCAGGGCATCGCCCTGGGTATAATGGCAATCAGCAAGACGCCCTGTAAGGGCAAAAGCTTTAAAATATCCACTGTTAACTCTGTTACTCCAAAACAAAATAAAAATATGGAAAAAGAAGAAATGAAATACGAAAAAGCCGTAAGAGAGCTTGAAGAAATCGTAGACAGAATGGAGAATGATGAACTCGATATTGATCAGCTCTCCGAGCAGTTGAAACGTGCCAAAACCTTGGTGAAACTCTGTAAAGACAAACTCACCAAGACCGATGAGGAAATCAAAAAACTCCTCAGCGAGGATTGATTTACAATAAGCAGAAACTTGAATTTTCGCACACGGATCTCACGGATTTTTTTCGTTGCGAATAACGGGTATTCTCATTTTTGAGAACGAAAAAATCCCAACCTGTATTGCTACAAGCTGGGATGATTTTGAACACGAATAACTCGAATAGTACGAATTTCCGGGAACTGTTTGGGCTTACTAGAGATGGAAGTCGATTTCCTTCAGCCATTCCTTGACATCGAAGCAAGGACAGCTCTTGCGAACCCAGGGAAGGTCGCGATGACCTAGGATCTCGGCATCGGGATAGTCGAGGACGAGACTGTAGAGGAGGTCTTCCAGAGATGCTTTCTGGGCTGGAGTGCGAGTATCGGCAGGCTTGCCTTTCTCGTCGAGACCACCCTCGTAGCAGATTCCGATGCTATGGGCGTTGTAGTGGCGGGCGTGAGCGCCCTCCTCGCTTTCTGGACGGCAGGGATAGACCACGCCATCCTTCGTAATGTAATAGTGGTAACCGATGGAGTGGAAACCACGGGCCTTGTGGCAGGCTTCTAAGGCTTCTACTGGGAAGTTCTGGTTAATACGTGTGGCACTGCAATGTACCACGATCAAATCGATTTTTCTTTGATTCTTCATTGGATTCTATGGATTTTAAAGGGTTAATGATTGTCTCCCACAGATTACACAGATTTTCACAGATTTTTGACTCCTTCGGAGTTTTTCCATTGAGGTTTGGTGATAACTGTTGCTTGCAACAAGATTATCTGTGTATATCCGTGAGATCTGTGGGAGAACTAAAATATCACTTGCAGCTCTGCACACAGAAGGAGCTGAGGACGGCAGTGAGGACAGTGATGACGAAGTTGATGACTTTCTGGATTGTTTCCTTTTTCATTTTAATTAGTGATTAGTGTAATTAGTGATTAATGTTTAATTTTCCCACAGATTACACAGATTTTCACAGATTATAGACTCCTTCGGAGTTTTTTGCAGTGAGACCTGATGAGTATAAGACCGTTGCTTGCAACGAAGAATTATCTGTGTAAATCTGTGAGATCTGTGGGAGACCAAGAAGGAAGCGGGCAGGATGAGCAAGTATCCGTTCAGGGCGATGATTTGACAATGTTGAATGGTGAGTGATGAACTCATTCCTGATGGGGCCCTCGGATTACTCCGGACTGCATCCTGCCGATGCGCTTTCTCTTGTTTCAGATGCGAGGTGGATAGGGCTACTCTAAGCCGTCGCCTCCTCCTTCTCCAGTGGTTCCGCTACCGCCCTGGTCGGTGTTGTCACCACCAGGGGTATCCTTTCCGGTATCCTTTCCGGTATCCTTTCCGGTATCCTTCCCGGTATCCGGGGTGGTATCCGTGGTGGTGCCATCACCTAACAGAGCAGAGGCCTTCTTCAGCGTAGCTTCGAGGTTGATGGTCTTGGTGCTGAACTCACCGGTGCCACGAGCACGGAGACGGAAACCTTCGATGTTCTTGGCGATTGTGAACTCCTTCTCTGAGGCGGCTCCCTCCTTGTTGCGGATGCCGATGGAGAAGATGGCGAGGTCGTCAATCTTCACAGCGAAACCCTGCAAGTTGAGTTCCTTGATGCACGATACCATATCGGTAATCATGCCCTTGATGGCTCCCTTTGAGAAAGGAGTGTTGTGGCTAGCCATGTGTTCGGCCAGGCCGTCGATGTCTACCGTCTGAGTGATGACTGGATAGGCGTAATACTTGCCGTATGCCTCTGGCATCTTGGCGTTCTGATTTAGTTTTAGTACGTAAAGCAACATAGTTTTTAAGTTTTAAATGTTTAATGGTTAATGTTGAGTGGGCGCTGCGCAGTGCCTGATTCTTGAACACGAATCTCTCGAATCGAACGAATCTTTGACTCCTTGCGGAGTTTTGTAACTACTCAGCACCCCTATAGAAAACTTCTCGTTAATAAAGCATAAA
>OLPU01000885.1_pt1 | contig 24540 bp, 25 predicted proteins | sample 1673111 | NCBI WGS metagenome assembly OLPU01 (sample SAMEA3136755, study PRJEB25190) | human gut metagenome | reverse complement strand
GGATTTGCGGGGGCGTTTAATCGGTAAGCGACATGTTTATACCACTGGCAGAATTACCGTGGTAAAACTCTTGACAGTTTTATCAATTTGGGTTTCAAAATTGTTTGTCTGACGTTTGGTAAAACGTTTTTAGCAGGATGTTTACCATTTGATATCGAAAGGTTCGTTTATGCCCCATTCCGCCACTCCCAAGGTTGCTTTTATTTTCGATTGCGATGGCACGCTGGTTAACAGCACCCCCGTTTGGGCTTATGCTCAGCCCGAGTTATTGCACCGCCACGGAGTTGACGTGACTGTCGACGATTTTGCCCAATTTGAGCATTTGTCGCTGGAGGATGAGTGTCAGGCCTACCACGACACCTGGGGCATTGGCGCGAATGGCGAGGAGCTCTACCGTGAGCTGAGCGACATCCTGATCGATGGCTACTCTAAGGTGCCGCCGCGCGACGGGCTCCTGGCATTTTTGGAGCAGGCGAAGGCGGCGGGTATTGCCATGTGCGTGGCTACGTCTACTCCGGCCGAGCTGGTGCAGTCTGCGCTCGCAGGTGCGGGGCTCGACGCGTACATGGAGTTTGTGACCACCACGGGCGAGGCAGGACGCTCCAAACAGTTCCCCGACGTATACGAGCTGGCGTTGCGCCGCCTGGAGGAGCGCCATGGGCACAAGTTTGAGCGCGCTTGGGTGTTTGAGGACGCCGTCTTTGGCCTAAAGAGCTCTGGGGTCGCCGGCTTTAAGCGTGTGGGCATCTATGACCCGCACGGCCGCATGAAGCGCAACGATGTGCGTGGCAACTGCGATATCTTTATCGATAGCTATGAGGACCTGGACTTGACCCGCGTGCTTTCGTTTGAGGGATAGGCGAGGGCTGTGGCTTGCAAGGTACTTGTAGTCTGCGGCTCGCCCGTGGTGGCGAGCGCGGATCTGTTGCGTAGGCTAGCGGGGGAGTGCGACCACGTTGTCGCCGTGGACCGCGGGCTCGATGCGCTGCTGGGCGCGGGACTGGGCTGCGACGTGTATGTGGGGGATGCCGACACGGTGAGCGAAGCGGGTCGCGCGATGGTCGATTCCGCCGACGCCTTTGAGGTAGAACGCCACGACCCCTACAAGGACTATACCGATTTGGCGCTGGCGCTCGATTCCGTCCGCCGTCGCTGGCCTGGTGCCGAAGTGATTGCGACCTGCGCCACCGGCGGTCGCCCGGACATGGCGCTTTCCGTACTGGGGCTGCTTGCAGGCTATGAGGATGCCCCTGTCTGGATTGCCGAGGACGAGACCGCGGCCCGCATCCTGCGCGGAGGTGAATCGTGGGCCATCGAAGGTGCCGAAGGCAAGACGTTCTCTATAATCGCAATCGAACCCAACACCGAAGTAAGCGAACACGGACTAGAGTGGGAACTAGATCACGCCCCGCTGGGCTTGTTAGCCGACACGGGCATCAGCAACGTCGTCAGGTCAACAGCCACAATCCAAGTCCACACCGGCACTGCCATCGCTTACCTATATCAATAGGCATTTAGAGTCTGACTCAAAAAAATTCCTTGCACGCCGCGCCAACTTCCCCTATAGTATTTCGTCGTCACGGGGGCGTAGCTCAGCTGGGAGAGCGCTTGACTGGCAGTCAAGAGGTCAGGGGTTCGATCCCCCTCGTCTCCACCATCGTGAATTCAAAGGTCTTCGGTATCCCGAAGGCCTTTTTTCATGCCAAAATACCGCGCCGCAAACCCCTCCTACGCCAACAAAAAGTTGCACAATTTATTTCACATGTCTGTACATAGTTTGTTACACAAACGCGATTATCAGTGTAGATCGCCGTTCCATTTGGGCTTCAGGAACGCCCCTAATCACCGCCACCACCTTAATAACCTGCATCAATGTGAACAACATCGCAAAACAGCCCCCTTGAACACGCTAAATGAACGAAATGTTGTCCAGTACTGCCCAGATCAGTTCCGCTAACAGCTTGTGCTAGAATACCTAACGTTACATGAGTTCAACTGTGCTCGCGGCTCCAGCAAGTTGCAAAGCGCAGGGTCGATCAGCATCCGGCCGTAACGGCGGTGCCAGAAACACCACGAGCTCCAATAAAGATGTCATGCGACGTTTATTTATTTGTGTTGAGTTAATTCCCTAGTGCAAATAATTAGTAGATTGCATGCCAAAACGTAGCAGTCTTCCAGCTGTTTGCGTGCGATTCAGTTTTGTACCCGCTTGACTGGATTGCACGCAGCCAGCTGGGGTCGCGTTCTTTTATGCGATACACGTCCGCGACTCTAGCAACTGCACTCATACATACCGTTCACGGTGGGGCAGAGCCACGTGCTTGTCTGACTGGGCTCAGGGTTTGAATATGGAGCGCCTTCGCGCATGAGCGCCCTGGCGAAGCCATACCCAAACCCCGTGAGCCACACGTAAGACGACAAGGGGGTGGTGCTCGTGTGGTATGTGATCCAGGTCATTAACGGTCGCGAAGACGTAATGCGCGAGCGCATCGAGCGCATGGTGCCGGCGAGCGCCATGCAGGAGCTCTTTTATCCCCAATTTCAAACCGAGATTAAAGTACACGGCGAATGGGTCAATACGACCAAGCCGCTCTTTCCCGGTTATCTTATCTGCGATACGGCAGATCCCCGTACCGTGCAACAGTATCTGCTGCGTATGGACGACTTTGCCCGTGTGTTATCTCAGGACGGTCAGTTTGTGCCGCTGGCAAAAGAAGAGGTCCAGCTTATTGGCGGCTTTACGCATAGGGGAGACCGCGTAGTGCCCATGAGCGAGGCCCTAAAAGACGGCGACCAGGTGGTAGTGACGGCAGGTCCGCTGCTGGGCCACGAAGGCCTTATCAAAACCATTAACAGACGCAAGAGCACTGCTTATTTGGAGTTCGACCTGTGCGGCCGACGCGTAACAACGCGCGTTGGCCTTGCTGTGCTTACGGCCGAGCAGCGCGTAATGCGAAACCTTAAAAAGGCGATCGCCTAGTTGCAGGCGATCGCTACACAGAACAGGGAGGATCCCCGACCCGGGGACGAAGTCTTGGAAGAAAACGTGTCGGATAAAACTCAATTTGCAACGGATGCGCCTGCGGGGGCAGCGCTCATTGCTCAGGCCATGGAACGACGCGAGGGCGCCGGCCGCTACAAGGCCATGCAGTCCATCATGGACTGGGATCGTTCGCGTTTGGTCTACCGCGCCGTTAAGCGCGCCTTTGACGTCGTGTTCAGCGGCTGCGTGCTGGCCGTCATCGCCGTTCCCAGCCTTGTGCTTGCCGCGGCCATCCGCCTTGAGAGCGAGGGCAACCCCTTCTACAGCCAGATCCGCGTGGGCCAGACCCACCGCGATGGCAGCCTGTCCACCTTCCGCATGTGGAAGTTCCGCTCCATGTACAAGGACGCCGACGAGCGCCTGGCAGATCTCAAGGAGCAGAACGAGATCGCCGGTGCCATGTTCAAGATGAAGGAGGACCCGCGCGTTACCAGGATCGGCAAGTTCATCCGCAAGCACTCCATTGACGAGTTCCCACAGTTCCTGAACGTGTTTCTGGGCCAGATGTCGGTCGTCGGCCCGCGCCCGCCGCTGCCGAACGAGGTTGCCGAGTACACCGAGTACGACCTGCAGCGCCTGGCCGTGAAGCCCGGCATCACCGGCTGGTGGCAGGTTACCGACCGCAACGATACCGATTTTGACGGTATGGTCCGCCGCGACCTTGAGTACATCGCCAACCGCGGCGTGACCACCGACCTGAAAATCGTGGCGCTTACGGTCGTCGAAATGATAACGGGAGGAGGCGCCTCCTGAGCTGCTTGCTGGCTCTTTCAATTCCATTTTTATAAGCAGAACAGGACAACAGCTTTGAGAATACTCTATTTCACTCAGTTTTATTCACCCGAGAATATTGCTGCCGCATTTCGTGCGACGGATCATGCGAGGCTTTGGACTGATTCAGGGCATGATGTCACTGTATTTACAAGTTGGCCCAATTATCCAGCAGGACAGCTGTTTGATGGGTACGAAATGGTAAAACTTGGCGAAGAAACTATCGATGGTGTTCGTGTTTTTCGTTCAGCCTCTAAAATAATGCAGAACACCAGCTTTAAAAAGCGAATTGAAGCGGGTATTAGTTATATTGCTAACGGACTTCGGAATCTCGACGGGGAGTCTCCCGTCGGTGATGATTATGATGTTGTGTTGGTTACTTGCGGTACCATTTTTTCCGCATGGCTTGGTGTCCACTTTGCCACGAAACATAAGCTTCCTTTAGTTGTTGAGTTTCGCGACCTCACATATAAACAGATGGTTGCGACGGGCTCCTCTGAGAATAGCCTAAAAGTGCGCGCAATGAGGGCCTTGGAACTTTCTTTCTGCAAGGCTGCGGATAATATCGTTGTGCTTACAAAGGGTTTCAAGGCCGATTTAGTGGCCCAAGGCGTTAACCCAACAAAAATCCGAATTGTGCCAAACGGAGCCGATCCCGTGCCGTGTAGGCACGCTTGGCACAATCGTCTTCGTTTTGGCTATTTTGGCACCATGGGGCTGTCTCAAGATGTGTCAACAACGCTTGATTACACCCAGAAACTTGCCAAGTCGGGTTTTGCTTCGTCATATCTTTTGATTGGAGAAGGCGCTTCTCGAGCGGTCGTTGAGGAGGCTGTGACTTCAGCTTCCGGAAGTTTTCTCGAGCTCATGCATGGCATGCCAATAAATGAGCTCGAGAAATACTACGCAAATATTGATATGACAATTGTTTCTCTTCAGAAAAGCGACAGCTTTTCAGGAACTATTCCTTCCAAGATTTTCCAATCGTTCGCGCGCGGAGTTCCCGTGCTTTATATAGGTCCCATTGGCGATGCCTCACGTTTGATTGAAGAAAGTGGTGCGGGAATTGTGCTGAGTGGGTCTAGGGATACAGACCTTGAGGCTCTCGAAGGGTTTGCTGCTCAGCCCAACCTTACCGAAAAGCTGTCAAAAATGAGCGCCTCTGCGATCGAATTTATGGAACGGAACTACACGCGCAAACGAATGGCGGACCAGATGCTTGTGAGTCTGGTCAATGCCGTAAAGAACCACTAGTTTAAAAGAAGGAGTAACTAAAAATGGTTAACGTTATCGGTCTCGGTTACATCGGCCTTCCCACCGCCCTTATGATGGCCTCCCACGGCGTGGAGGTCGTGGGCACGGACTACAACGAGGAGCTCGTCGCCACGCTCAACGCCGGCAAGACCACCTTCAAGGAGGACGGCCTGGACGAGCTTTTCGCCGACGCCCTTAAGTCTGGTATTAAGTTCTCCACCGACTACCAGGTCTGCGACACCTACATTGTCTCGGTCCCCACGCCCTATGACAAGCTCGACAAGAAGATCGACCCCTGCTATGTCGTTGCAGCCTGCAAGACCGTCCTCGAGGTCGCGCCCGAGGGCGCCGTGCTCGTAGTCGAGTCCACTGTGTCGCCGAACACCATCGACCGCTTCGTTCGCCCGCTGCTCACAGAGGCCGGCCGCGTGGACGTCAGACTCGTCCACGCCCCCGAGCGTATCATTCCGGGCAACATGGTCTATGAGCTGTTGCACAACAACCGCACCATCGGTGCCGACGACCCCGTGGTGGGCGAGGCCGTGGCTAAGGTCTACGCCAGCTTCTGCCAGGGCGAGATCTCCGTCACCGACATCCGTACCGCTGAGATGACCAAGGTTGTCGAGAACACCTTCCGTGCGGTGAACATCGCCTTCTCCAACGAGCTCGCCAAGATCTGCCGCATCGGTGGCATGGACGTCGCCGAGGTCATCCGCATCGCCAATAAGCACCCGCGCGTGAACATCCTCAACCCCGGCCCGGGCGTCGGCGGCCACTGCATCCCGGTCGACCCGTGGTTCCTGGTCGGCGACTACCCCGAGACTGCTAACTTCATCCGCCTCGCCCTGCAGACCAACGCCTCCATGCCAGAGTACGTCATGCACCGAGCACACGAGGTCATGGTCGAGCGCGGCATCACGGACGCCTCGAAGGTCGGCATCTACGGCCTCACCTACAAGGAGAACGTCGACGACGTCCGCGAGTCCCCAACGCTGCAGATGCTCGAGTCCATGTCCGAGCACCTATGCGCCGGCTCCGTCAAGGTGTACGACCCGTGGGTCGAGCGCGATGAGGTCCCCGGCCAGGTTCACTCCATGGATGAGTTCCTGGACGGCCTGGAGATGGTGATCGTGATGGTCGGCCACTCCCAGGTCAAGGACAACCCCGGCATCTTCGGCGACCGCATCCTCATCGACCCGCGCAACGTCTGCGGCGACGGCGAGAACGTGTACAAGCTGTAAGACCAAGTCACTCTTCAGGGAGAATATGTTTTGAAGAAAGTAATGCTCGTCTTCGGCACCCGCCCGGAGGCAATCAAGATGTGCCCGCTCGTCAACGAGCTGAAGGCGCGCACGGATGAGTTCGAGACCGTCGTTACCGTGACCGGCCAGCATCGTGAGATGCTCGACCAGGTGCTGCGCGTCTTCGACGTTACGCCCGACTACGACCTGGCGATCATGAAGCCGGGGCAGACGCTGTTCGACGTGACGTGCGACGTGCTGCTCAAGCTCAAGTCTGTCCTCAAGGACGAGAGGCCCGACGTGGTCCTGGTCCACGGCGACACCACGACCAGTTTCGCCGCGGCGCTCGCCTGCTTCTACCTGCAGATCCCCGTGGGCCATGTGGAGGCGGGCCTTCGCACGCACGACATCTACAGCCCATGGCCGGAGGAGTTCAACCGCCAGGCTGTCGACATCGTGAGCGAATACTATTTCGCCCCCACGGAGGCCAGCAAGCAGAACCTGCTCGGCGAGGGCAAGCCCGAGTCCAAGATCTGGGTCACCGGCAACACCGGCATCGACGCGCTCCGTACCACCGTTCGTGAGGGCTACTCCCACCCCGAGCTCGAATGGGCCGAGGGCTCCCGCCTCATCCTCATCACGGCGCACCGCCGCGAGAACCTTGGCGAGCCCATGCACCGCATGTTCCGCGCAATCCGCCGCGTGATGAAGGAGCACCCCGACACCAAGGCGATCTACCCCATCCACATGAACCCGCTCGTCCGCAGGGCCGCCCACGAGGAGCTCGACGGCTTCGACAGACTCCATATCATCGACCCGCTCGAGGTGCTCGACTTCCACAACTTCATGGCGGCAAGCCACCTGATCCTCACCGACTCGGGCGGCATCCAGGAGGAGGCCCCGAGCCTGGGCAAGCCGGTCCTCGTCATGCGAGACACCACCGAGCGCCCCGAGGGCGTGGATGCAGGCACGCTGAAGCTCGTCGGCACCGACGAGGAGGCCATCTACGGCGCATTCACGGAGCTTCTGGAGAATGGAGAGGCTTACAGAAAGATGTCACACGCCAGCAACCCATATGGCGACGGACATGCGTGCCCTAGGATTGCCGACGCGTTGGAGGGAAATTGCTAATCGATTCCGCTAAGGAGACCGTATTGCTTGAAGGTGATACGTTGCTGATTCTTACCAAACACTATCCCTTCAATGACGGCAACACTCCGGCGGAGTCGTACCTAGAAACGGAGATGCGATATCTTGCGGCGAGATTCGTTTCCGTAGTGGTCGTTGCGACCGAGGCTGCGTTTGGTGCGCACCAGATTCAGGAAACCCCAGCAAACGTTAAAGTTTTCCCGCTTGGTTTTCCTCAAACTAGGCTCGAAAAGACCTTGTGTCTGGTTCGAGGGATTTTACAAGCGCCTTTCAGCAAGATTTCAGCTGAGGCGGCTAATTCAGACTCGAACCTGAATGCCAAGCAACTGCTGTTCCAGCGCTACTACATCGGCAAAGCCCTGAGAAAACAAGCTGCGTTAAGAAGGCTGCTGGACGAGGCGTCTATCAATCCGACACAAATCTACAGTTTCTGGTTTCATGATACGGCCCTTGTCGCCTGCTGGCTAAAGTGCGAATACCATTGCTCGCGTGTCGTAGCGCGGGCGCGTCGGTACGATCTTTATCATGCTCGCACGCGATATGGTCATTTGCCCTGTAGGGAATACCAACTTGAAGGTCTGGACGCCGTCATTCCGTGCTCAGAGGACGGCTCCGCGTATCTAAAGGGAATCTACCCCGATTTCGCTTGGAAGGTAAGGACTGGCTACTTGGGGACTCGCTGGCTTCCGGATAAATCCATCGAGTCTAGGGGCGTTGTCTTCAGGATGGTTTCTTGTTCTGCTGTAACGGGCGTAAAACGCGTGGTGCTGATGGCCGATGCGCTGGCCATCCTCGATGGGCGTGATATCGCTATCGAGTGGACACATTTCGGAGATGGTCCCGAGTTGGGGTCCGTGAAAGCGAGGGTTCAAGGCTTTCGTGACATAAGGTGTCGCTTCCCCGGAAGCGTTCCGAATGCGGAGTTGTTGAACGAATATGGAAAGAGACATTACGACCTGTTCGTGAACGTTTCCTCGAGCGAGGGATTGCCTATTTCAATCATGGAGGCCAGCGGTCACGGAATACCCGTACTGGCGACCGATGTTGGTGGTACTCACGAAATAGTCCTCGACGGGGTGAACGGCAAGCTTCTCCCTGAGAGCTGCGATGCCGAAACCGTAGCAAACGCTGTGCTCTCGTTTATCGAAGCGGGGGACGAAGACTACGCATCAATGAGGTTGGCTGCCCGCAAGCAATGGAACAATCTATTCCAAACGAAACAGAACGTAGCGATTCTACTAAATGAGCTTCTGCCTTCCCCGGAACCACAGACAGGTGAGTTGATTGAGTAATAGGATATGGGTCGAGCTATGCAGATCGAACGGCGTTGTCACCGATGCCTATCTGCATGCCATTGGCGATTCTTTTGCCAGAGCCGGATTTAGGGTCGAGTACATATATTCTGCAGAAAAGTGTCCTGGATCTAAGTCAGATATTTACGTCGTAGCTGTCGCCCCTTCCGTTGCGAAGCTGCTCATCAGAGGCAGGAGGAACGTAGTTTTTTGGGCACAAGGCGTGTGGCCAGAAGAATCTTTCGAACGGCACGGGAGCCGAATTCGCTTTACGGCATGCAGTTTTGTTGAGAAGTGGGCGCTTTCGGGTGCGAAGCGTGTCTTCCTTGTTTCGTCCGCCCAGCAGCGTCACTATGAGAATAAGTACTCGATTGACCTTTTGAATAAAGCGTTTGTGATGCCGTGCTCGAACGAGCCGTTCCATCGTGAAGCCTTCTTTACTGAAGGAAAGTACGACCATCCAGTATTCTTGTATGCGGGAAGTTTGGCGAAGTACCAGCGTATCGATTTGATGCTCGATGCTTTCGCTCAGGCACAGCAGGCTTTGCCGGAGGCGCGTCTTCTTTTCTACACGAGAGAGCTAGACGAGGCAAAAAGGCTCGTCGAAGAGCGCGGGCTACACAACGTCGAGATAAGCTACAGGACGCAGGTGGAGCTGCCCGCTGCAATTGCAGTCGCCAAATACGGTTTCGTTATCAGAGATGATTCTATCGTGAACCGCATTTCGACTCCAACGAAAATCTCGACATACATTGCTAACGGTATTATTCCTATCTATAGCCCGAGCCTGCTTTCCTTCTCCGAAACCGCAGGGGGGCTAACAAGGGTCTCCTATGATCGGAAGACGTTCATCGAAAAGTTGTTATCAGTTGAATCTCGCTTGATTGACCCTAACGAACTTTTATCTCAATACGAGGACTACTATCGTAGAGAGTTGAGCTACGAGTCAAAAGGTCAGTTGTTGGACACATTCCTGCGTGAGGTCCTTTAGATGAAGAACGTTTCGCCACCCTTGCATGGCGGAGTCGCCTACGAGGTTTCTTTTTCAGCTGATGGCAAGGCGGTTTCTATCAAGGACCGGGCAGAAAGTTTTGCGACATCGATTGTATGCTTTTTCATGGCGCTTGCGCCTGTTCTGGACCCTTATGTCCTCCCGTTCACATCAGCCGGCGTTCGCGTGAACGTTTTCCTTGTAATTATTGTCGTGACTTATCTTCTGCTTTCAAGGAAGTATTCATGGAACAAGAGGGGTGTATCGTTGATGTTTTTGGCAACGATATTCCTCTTTTGCACCCTGCTGTCGGTTTTGGAAGACGTGGCCGGGCGAGATGTCCGTGTTGGACTGAAAATTGCGTTATTCTATTTAGTCTATGCCTGCTTCTACAGCGCCATCAGCGGACGCATCGTATTGAGCCGCTTTGCAACTGTCGCGACTTGGGTTGCGCTCGCCTCAACAGTTTTACTACTTCTGCAGTATCTACTGCCTGGCTCCATATGGGATGGCAGATTACCTCTTGCCCTATCCAAATCGGACCAATTCATGCCCCTCATTGACCCCACGACTGGTGATGTTCGGCCACACGCTTTCTTCCAAGAGGTTTCCTATTACGCCTTGTATGTTGCCCCCGTTCTGATGTATGCGATAAAGAGGGGTAAATTTACTGTCTCCGCGTTCCTCTCGGCTGGTCTGCTTCTTTCGAGCAGCCTTTTGGGCTTCATCGCCCTCGGAATCGCACTTTGCTTCGCCGCAACCAATGTCTGGAATGCGGCGGGGGATGCGGATTGGAGAAAGGTGGCCCTTGTCGCTTCGGCGGGCTTCTTCTTAATTCTGATGATAGTCCTTCTCCTTGCGCTGGGTAACGTTCCTTTTTTAAACTCGGTTGCGGATTTTGTGTCGCGAAGAGTGGGATCCATTCTTGACATAAACGCCACATACAGCTGGGGTCGATCTTCTGCACAGCTTCGACTACTTGGTAATATCGACCTGTTTTCCAAGTACGATCCTTTTCAGAAGTTGTTTGGCCTAGGCGTTGGCGTGTATGCAAACGTCTTCAATGGCGTGGAAACAACATATGGGTCCTCCATGGTGAACATGCTGTTGGGTTTCGGCGCAGTTGGCGCGTTCGCCCTGATTGCATGGTCGCTGCTCCTCGTTAAGGGGTCCGGGCGGGGCATGCGCGTGTTTCCTGCCCTGGTTGTCCTTGCTCTACTCACGGACAACGTCCTCTTTGGCTGGTGTTTCTTCTATTTGCTATCTTGGGTCCAAAATGATTGCGCGCATATTCTATAGCTCGGCAATTCCTTCCAATGAGATGTAAGCACTTTGGTACGTACTTTGCACATGCGGCCTTGTTGGACTCATTTCGTTTCTTACTATGTTCATGACTTTGTTCAGGAACAAAGGTGTCAGGTCTAAAGTGCTAGCCTGCCTGCTTCTTGGTATCTCGTTCACCTGCCGTGTGTCCTCTCACGGCATTTTCATCGTAATGTTCCTTATGCTTTTTAAGTACGGATCTGGTGCCTGAATATTTGACAAGGCCGAAGATGCGAAGTATAAACCGGAACCCAGTATCCCAAGGGTTATTTGGCCTGACGGTAATACCGACGTTTTACATGTCGTTTAGCTCATTATTAATGACAAATTTTCTTCCTCCAACGATCTTTGTGACAGCTTTCAGTCAAAAGCTCGACAACTACGCCAATTCCGACGAGAGCTTGATGTGGATTGACTTGCATACACTGCGGCTTGAGCCGTACGAATCCTTCTGTGAGTATTCTGAAAGGCGGTATTCCCGTACATGATAGATAAGCTTGGTTCCATTTTGTCGGGTCTCTTTTCTGTCGAAGAGAAAGGCGGCATCACCTCCAATGTTGGTTATGCCTTCGCGTCACAGGCAATCTCCCTCATCGCCAGTTTCATGATGAGCCTAATTGTCCCTAAGGTCTTGGGGGTCGCGGAATACGCTCACTGGCAGTTATTCCTCTTTTATGCCAACTATGTTGCAATCACGTTGCTTGGAGTCGGCGACGGTGTGTATCTGAGGCTCGGTGGGAAGCGGTTCTCCGAAATAGACGGAGGCTTATTCAAGACTGAGGCCTTGGCTGTATGCGTCTCCCAGGTTCTCGTTGCCGCTGTGGTGTGGGCCATCTCGAATGCCATCGAGCTCGACGAGGGGGCTCCGATTCGTCCTTGGTTCTCTTCTCGTATATGGAGTCATTCAGAACTTCTACGGTGTCATCGCCCCCGTATTCCAGGCTGTCAATCTGACACGAATCTACTCGATCAGCTCTGTCGTCAATCGCCTTGTCTTCCTAGCTCTTATTTTACTTTTCATCTTTTCCGGCGGCGCTCAGTACGAACCGTTGGTTGCAGCGTATATCATCGGCTCGTTGTGCTCGCTGGTCTACTGCGTAGTTTGTGCTAGGGACATGCTCTCAGCAAGGCTGACCCCGCTCTCCTCAGTGGCGAAGTTTCTCGCGGAGGATATCCGCAATGGCTTCAAGGTCATGATTGCCTTCTACGCCTCATCGCTCGTCGTGGGAGCAGCAAGGCAGGTCGTGGTCATGAGGTGGGGGCTCGAGACGTTCGGTCAGATGTCGTTCGCGTTTTCGATGGTCTCATTTGCCCTGCTTTTCATCGCCCAGCTGTCTTTGGTTTTATTCCCAGTCCTGAGACGCCTTGACGTCGACCACTTGAGCACCTTCTACTCAAAGATCAGGGACCTATTATTCGTGATTTCACCCCTGGCATACCTTCTCTACCTGCCCGCGAGCTTTGTTTTGGGCATTTGGCTCCCCGCTTATTCAGAGAGTTTCAGATACCTCGGTATTCTTATGCCGCTCCTCGTCTTCGATGGCAAGATGAATATGCTCTGCTCGACGTATTTCAAGGTATACAACGACACAAATCACCTTCTCTTTTTCAATTTCATGGCCTTGGTCGTCAGCTTATTGCTCTCCTGCCTTGGTGCATACGTCATCGGAAGCATCGAGTTCGTTGTCTGCGGTCTCTTAGCTGCTATTATGCTCAGGAGTATTTTCAGCGAGAGGTACCTAGCTATGAAGAGGCTTCACTTGGGTTACCTTAGGTTGTCTCTATTTGAGTGCCTTACTGCAGTGGGTTTCGTGGCATCGATATACATCGGTGGTCTCGCTCCGTTTATTGTCCCCCTCTCTCTTTACGCGGTTTCGCTTCTCTTGAATAGAGGAACCTTGGAATCAACGCTCAAGATGATCTCGTCTCGTAGTAGATAGTTCGGTCGCGTTGGGAATGTCAGTGTAACTTGAGTTCATAATGTCAAGTTACATCACTTGAGGTCATCGCCAGGCTATCGAGGAACCTGTCGGAAATATCATGGAGAAGTGGTCGAAGATACCGAGCTTGACCATTCCGGTTCAGACCTGTCGTCATTGGTGCTATTTAGGCGCAGCATTAGTTCCCGCTTCAAGCCTCTTGCAATCAGCTTTTTAATGAGTTAGAGGATGTTCTCGTCGTAATATGGCTAGGCTACGAAGTTCTCGAGGCGTACGCTGCTCGTTGCGGCCAACACTTATCGCTTATCTTGAGTGCGATCGTTATAAGCAAGGTTAGGATGCAGCAGTAATCAGATTGAACGCTCTCCGCATCAGGGTCGGCAATCGATAATGCGCATGGTCGCATGTGTTCTTATGGCCTTGTGAGTTGGGATATTGACGACGTTGAACATGTAATCGAGACATGCGGCCTCGTCGGGCGCAAGGGTCATCGACGGCGTGTGCCTGGAGCCGCGCATCGGCAGCCACTGCAACAACCCGAGCATCGGCTACGGCGGTTACTGCCTGCCCAAGGACACCAAGCAGCTGCTGGCCAACTACAAGGACGTGCCGCAGAACCTGATCGAGGCCATCGTGGACGCCAACCGCACCCGCAAGGACTTCGTGGCCGACGAGGTGCTGCAGATGGTGCGGGACCACGTCTACGAGGGCAAGCCGAAGCCGGTCGTGGGCGTGTACCGTCTGACGATGAAGTCCAACTCCGACAACTTCCGCGCGAGCTCCATCCAGGGCGTCATGAAGCGCGTGAAGGCCAAGGGCGTGCCCGTGGTGGTCTACGAGTCCACGCTGTACGCGCCGGAGTTCTTCGGGTCCGAGGTGACCCACGACCTGGAGGCCTTCAAGGCCGGGTGCGACGTGATCGTCGCCAACCGCTGGAGCGACGAGCTCGCTGATGTAGCGGACAAGGTGTATACGAGGGATCTATTTAAGCGGGACTAGGGAAGAGAGTTGCCTGAGCTGGGTGACTTCAGGCATTCGCTAGTTTTAACTGCGTCGAGAGCGGGGGTGTATCGGCTGGCGCCGATACACCCCCTTTTTTAACTTTCAAATTCCACTTTTCAAAACGATAGATTGTTAAGTTAACAGTTTACATAACGGGTAATGTCGCACCTACCCTAAGCTGCGGTAAGTCGCGTTGACCATCAGGATATGGCGCACCACCCTTGCGGTCGGGTCCCATCTGTCGCGCGCCTGGTTGACCCTGAAGAGTTAGACGTACCAGTCAAGGTAGGCCTGGAGGTTCCGCGGCGACATCCCCGTGAAGCGCCACGGGTATCGCTTGAGCCTGGAGCACAGGTCGTTCACCATCTCCATCTGCTCCAGATAGACCGGGTCGTTCACGTCGGCCCTGTGTGCCTCGCTCTCGAGCCCGCCCTCCCTGGCCAGCGCGTCGTGGGCCCGCTCGAGGTCGTGGATGAGCAGACACCCGGGCGCTATCCTGCCGCCCATGGCCTTCCTGACGCGCGTCGAGCTGGGCTTCCCATGGCCACAGACGACCGCGACGGGGCTCTTGTGGACGTCTATCGCCACACGGATACACAGCTTCTCGCTAGATTGGCCGCGCTTGCGCGCCTGCCCGTAGCCCTTGGAGAGGTCGGTGTCGTTAATGTAGGTCTCGTCGACCCAGACGGTGTCGCGCAGCACGATCCGGTCCTGGTAGCCGGATACCGCGGAGAGCATGCGGTTCCGCTACTCGAAGGCGGTCTTGTGGGTGACGCCGCACAGCTCCGCCGCGCACTCGACGGGGACGTTGTGGCGCATGGGCCTGATGAAGGAGACCCGGACGTTGAGCGGCTTTCGGTAGTGCTCGAGGACGGTGCCCCTGGGGGAGGTGAACCTCCTGCCGCGGCAGCGGCGGCGCCACTTCGGGACGCCGGCAGCGATGAAACTGTCCCTCCAGGCGCCGCGCTCGCGGCGCCTCGGGCATTCCAGGTCCGGCGATGGCACCGGCACCGGCGCCGGCCTCGACATGCGCACCGGCGCCGGTGCCATCGCGGCAGCGTCTCTCGTCAACGGCCTCTCTGAGCAGCTGGAACTCTTCGGCTGCTCAGACCCGCCACGAGCCCCCGAAGGGGTTCTCTCTTCTCAGCTGGATCTATCCCTTCCGCCCGAACGCCCACCCGGAGGGTTTGATCTTCAAAGCTTTTCTAATTCGATTCACTTCTGAAGCTGGGTACCTAGCGCGAACGAGTTGTACGATAAGACTTAGTTTAAATACGCGCTCCGCATCAGAGAATAAGGAGATCGGTGTGGAAATACACACGGTAAAAGAACTTTCCGAGACTCCGGTACTTGAAAAAGCTTATGACGATCTTGTACGTCCCTCCGCTAAGCCGGTTGGAAATTTGCTCAGTTTGTTACCTAGAACGGTCGCCATTTGGCTTTCGTCTTGGGATCGATGGGTAGTGAACAGGGAAGAGAGCATTGCGCGCACCATAGATGCTATGGGATCTCGTGTTGATGAGATTCCCGAGGACCATCTTACTGAGCCTCCTGCCCATATTGCCGTGCCTGCAATTCAGCAACTTTCATATTGTTATGACAGCGAGGATTTACGAGAGATGTACGCTAATCTTTTGCTTTCCTCTATGGACGATCGTGTAGCTGAATATGTTCACCCTAGCTTTGTTCAGATACTCAAAGAAATTAGCCCTGACGAGGCTAAGCTCTTGGGATCGTTAGCTGGATTAGGGACTGACGGCCCGATTTCTATTCCTCTTATTGATTTACGTATCGTTCGTTCTAACGATATCGTGCCTAGCGAATGGAAGACAATTGTTTCAGGCTATAACGAATGTTGCCTGAATGTCTGCGAGCATCCTGAGCAGTCTTTGGTGTACCTCGGAAATCTTGATCGGCTGGGAATCCTTAAGCGTTTTGATTATTACTCCGAAGCCGATAAGCCAGCGTTCGAGGCATATGAATCCAGTGAGGCAATTCGCGATGTGATGGCGAAAATAGAGCTCGGAGATGGCGAAATATTCGATTTTCGGCGCTGGAGTTATAGGGTTACTGATTTTGGCGAGAATTTCATCAAGATTTGCGTTTCTCAAAATGGCGCAAGCTGAGATACTAAGCGTTAATTTGTGCGAGTAGCATTAGTTCTTGTGAGCGGCAGCGCCGACTGCCTGAGCATTTGCTCGCTTGAGCACTGCCGAACATCACGAAACAGCACCACCGTTATTACGAGTGGGCACCGGGGCTGACAAACGCCCCGGTATCGTTGTATTGCTGGCGGTCCGCCTTGCGGCGCTGTTGCATGTCGGCCTCTGCCATGTCGAACTAGACCGCGTTGCGCAAGATCCTGTCCATGATAGAGTCCGCGTGGCCCACGCCGCCAAGCCTTGGATGCCAGTCTTTTTTTCTTGTGCTGCGTACAGAAGACGTTCGATGCCGTGTCTCGGTATCATCAGCTCAAACAATATCGACCTGAACTCGTTGTCCAGCTTGTTGAACAGCCACTCATCGTCCACAAGCAGCCGAATGCCCCCGTTCTTGCGACGGGCTCTTACTCGGAGCACGGCCGCTCCCGGCTCTCCCGCCAGAGGTCCTCGGGGGCGGGTTGCCAGACGTAGCACGACCTCACCCTCCTGGCACAGGCGGCCTACGCAAACGGGCGGGCCAAATAGCGCACCCTTCCGCGTCCTCCGAATGCAGGAGCTTGAGCGTTACGTCGGTGCTAACGAACTCACCGTGGACGCGGGCCCCAGAAGGGTCGGCATGCACTGACCCGGCATCGTTCCTGTTGGAAACGACAGCGCTTAGGCCGCCTTCTCGGAAATCCCCTCGACGACCTCCCAGAAGATGATATGTTCCCTCGTGGCCTCGCCCGCGTCCGGGACGCTTTGCCACGAGACTCGGCGGTGCAGGCGATCGCGTTCTGCGACAGCCCGTTCACCGACCTCAGCCTCAGGTCCTCCCTGGCACTAATCCTTCTCTCAATGTGGAACTTTCTCTTTCTCTGGAATGCATGACAGACCGAGCGTATCGGGGATACGCGGGAGGGCGTTTAATGGCGGTGCCGAACGGCAATATTCGACCGGGTGGACGGCGGTACTGTTTCGCAATATTGGTGGTGCCGAAAGGGCCTAGGACTCACGCAAAGACTTCGTGGCCGACGAGTCGCTGCAGATGGTCTGGGAACGCGTGTACGAGGGCAAACCGGAGCCGGTCGTGGGCGTGTGCCGCCTGGCGATGATGTCCAACTCCGGTAACTTCTGCGCGAGCTCCATCCGATTAGTCATGAAGTGCATGAAAGCTAAGGGCGTTCCCATGGTGGCCTACAAGCCCACTCTGGACGCGCAGGAGTTCTTCGGGTTCGAGGTGACCCACGACCTGAAGGCTTTCAAGACCGGTTGCGACGTGTTCATGGCCAACCGCTGGAGTGACGATCTCACAGACGTTGCGGACAAGGTGTACAAGAGGCATCTGTTTAAGCGGGGCTAGAGGAAAGGTCGTCTGGGCTGGACGGGCGCCATCTTCAAAAGAATGCTGAGTTGAGGAAGGGGTGTATCGGCTAAAGCCGATACACCCTCGCCTTTTTCTAAAGGAGGCAATCTTCATAAGACCGTAATGATGAAACTTAATACTTACAGTCGAAGATGATCCTTAACTCAGGGGTATATTTTATGTACTAAGTAAATTATGAGGGCTGTCAGGTGAAGTTTTGAAACTATTCTTTTGGAATTTAAAACGCAACTGCCTAGCGGATCTCATTCATCTGGCTCTTCAACAAAATGACGTGGATCTAGCGGCTTTCGCTGAAGTTGATCAAGTGGACTTCCAGAGATTAATCGAACTGCTTGATGGGCAATATCGACCCGTGGAAGCAATAGATGATAGCGCGAAAACGAAGCTGCTCGTCAAGTCTTCAATTTGTTCACAGCATGCCTCTACAGTAATAAATAATCTGACATGCACATTGATGCTTGACGGTGTTCCCGTGAACACCTCAATTGTCCATCTACCAGACAAGCGTAACGATCCTCATGGCGATCGTCGAGAAAGGATTATTAGAAAACTCGTTAGCGAACTAAATACTACGAAGACCACGTACCCCGGTAGCTTCAATATGTTGATAGGTGATTTCAATTGCAATCCATTTGACCCTGAAATGGTAAAACTCGATTCCTTAAACTCGACCTTTTTCAAAGAGGTTGCAAAGAGGCTGAAATTTAGAGATAGCTATGGGTCGTCATATCCAGTAATGTACAATCCCGCTCTTGAATTCCTATCTGAATCCAATTCTAATCAGGGTTCATATTATTGGGGTTCGGGTGATTGTACCTATTATTGGCATTCCCTCGATCAAATCGTTGTAGATTGGCAGTTAGCGGACTGTGTTACCGATTGCCGCTATCTTCGTCAAATTGGTGATACTAAACTAATTGTTAATTCACAGCCGTGTTCAAGGTACAGCGACCATTTGCCACTATTGGTAACTATGAAGATGGGGAATTGTCATGGTAAGTAACGAAAATTTCTGGGCGAACATTATTGATCAGCCCTTGAACAATTCTGCCGAGAATGTCGAATCGATCATGCAGAAGCAGTGCGCAGATGTTAAGTCTGCGTCTCGTGATTTAATTGATGCTCGTTTTATCAAACTTGCTTTTACCACCAAAATATCCTCCAACATGTGGAAGCCTCAAGAAATAAAGTTTCAACTCAAGGATCCAATAAAAGAAAAGGTGGAAGAAACTGCCTTGGACCTTACTGATGCAAACGACACCTATTCGCCGTCCGATTATGCTTTTGATATTTTCACAACGCAGTATAAGTTTAGAGTGATGACGATGAGATTAGGTGCTGTATATCCAATCGAGTTGGTCTTAGATGAGGACATCTTCTGTCAAACCAGGGATTTCTATGCCGAGACAATTCAAATTTCAGAGAATAATACTCTCATTGTTGTTCAAAACGACAACGAGCTCAAAGACTGCCTGGAAATAATTATTTCCAGGAACGAGAAGATGAAATTCATCGTTCGTAAAATGATTGAATCGGAAAGAGCGTTGCGCGCTGTTAGCTGATGGTGAAATGCGTTACCTTGCTATTAGCAAGGTATTCAATGGCATCTTTAATATGATCAGAAATCTCAGTGACGACCGGTTTGCATAAGATAGCCCTTCCTTTCACCGACTGGCAAAACGATTTACACCTAATTATTGGCGCTGCTCAGGGACATTTTCTTTGTTTACGGCTTGATCTCGCTAAACTAATAACTGCTGCTACCAGGGCATTTTCTGGTTCACATTCTATTGGCTCTGCGAAGATCGGAGCGGGTATGTTTGCTGCCGAGTCCTACACCAGCCGTCATTACATTGCGATTGTTGCCATGGCCTGCCTATGCGTTTTGCTGGGCGGGCCTTCCTATGCCGCGGGCGCGGAGAGCCTCATCATCGCCGGCGCGACGCACTACGAGCCGGGCGTGTCGGGCCCCGGCTGGGCCTGGACCGATGCCGACCACCTGGAGCTTAACGGCTACGCGGGCGAGGCCATCGGCGCCGACGGCGACCTGGTGCTGACGCTTGCCGGGCAAAACTCCGTGACGGAGTCGCATTCGCCCGATGCGGACATCACGCTGTGCGGCATGGAGGTGTGGGGCAACCTGACGCTTCGCGGTACCGGGACCCTGACGGCGACGGGCTCGCAGTGCGGGATCCACGTCTCACAGGCGCTCGTGGTGGACGGCTGCACCGTCGATGCCCGGGCGGACGGGGCCGATATTACGGACGAGGCGGTCGCTGGCGTGATCGCTGGCGACATGGCCGTGCGAGGCGGCGGACGCGTCGTTGCCGCGGGCGCCGGGTCCGGAGCGGGCGTGCGCGCTTACGGCGTGTATCTGCAGGATGCGGGTCTTGGCGATGACCCGGCCGGCTGTCGGCTTTCCGTCGACGCCTCGTGGCTCGATGCGGCCGGCGCCAATGGCGGCGTTGCGTGCACGGGCGGGTCGCTTGTGTCTGCGAGGTTTGTGACGCCTGCTGGCGGGACCTTTGGTGCTAGTGGCGTGGTGAATGCCTCCGGTGCGGTGGCGCCGCATGTGGTGATTGAGCCCGATGCGGCCACGCCTCCGGCGGGGGAGACCGATGGAGACAACGTGCCTGGCGATAGCTCGAGCAAGTCTCCTGCCGATGCTAACCCCGCTGCCGGAGAGCTCACCACAGGGCCCACGGCAAATCCGGCGCTGAAACCCGCGGCCACTACAACCAAGACAACGATCGCCAAGACGGTCAAGCCCAAGCCCGCCACCGCAACAACTGTGACACTCCCCAAAACCGGCGACAGCCATTGGATAGCCGTGTCCACATTGCTTTTCGTGCTGGGAACAATGCTCCTGGTCGCCACATATCGCTGCTAAAGCACCCATTTCGATAGGCTATGTAGAAGGCTATATTCTTAACGACACATTAGTAGAATAGTTTATTACGACAATTGCTCAGGATTTTTCTAACATGAACCACGAATTGGACCATACAGTTGACGCTGCCAAGAAAGAATTAGACGCTGGCCTTCTTGAGCTGTTCAAGCGTTGCAGCTATCTGTACAACGAGGCATTTTATGCCAATACGGAACTAGCAATCCTTCGCGAACTGTCTAAAGCATCTTCTGACTATAAGAATGAAGTAATTTGCGCTGGCTGCTTCTTCAGCTTTACACAACTTGCATTAACCGAATCATGTTTCATGAATTGCGCACGGTTATTTGATGCCAAAAGCGACGTCAGTATTAGGAACTTGATAGAAGACGTCAAGTCTCATTCTGCTGAAATCGACGCACTTGCAATCTCTATATTCGGTGATCGACCAAACTTTGACAGGCTTAATCCAATCGTTCACCCATTGGCAGAGGACGAGGAGCGTTTTTACCCCAAGGAAGTTGAGTCTCAACGCTCATATGAAAAACTGTTCGGAAATCATTACAGAATGGTTACTGTGTGTATAACCACTCATGACCTTTCCAATTTATGGAAAAAACGACTCAACAGTCTCCGTAAACTAACTGACATGCTTCGCGATCAGCGAAATAAGGTTTTCGCCCATAGCGACATGGAAGCACTGAAATATGATGAGCTTGTTAGGCGACTTCCTTTAACTTACGGCGAAATTCAAAAACTAATCGACTTCGCACTCGATCTGACAATCGAATTATTTGCCAAAATTACTGGTATTGAAAAAGATCGATTGCCCAAGAACTACAACGATATACAAGGCCTCCTAAAATATGCGGAGGTTGGCATAGAGGCTGTTGAGCAGCATTTGGGTAATCTATAGGATTCAAGCGCCTGCAAGTAGTTAAGCATGCGGGCGCTTGAATCTGAATACGATCCTTGACATAAAGTCCGACCATCACACAATGACGGTTTTCCATGCCAAAAAGACACTGAAGTGTGAGGTGGTTCAAATCTCAGTAATACAAATAATCAGCAGTTCAGGTCTTATGGGAATAATTCAATTCGCATCACGTTGCATCTAGGCGGCTGTTTATACTTGGACGTAAACACTAAGGAGGCAGCAATGCTTTGGAGCTATGTTCAGCTAGACGACGGCACTCAGTTTGCCTACTCAGAAACACGAGATGACGGGACCGTTCGCGTGGCCGTCGAGCGCCCGGTTGATTTTGGTTTTGACCATGCAGAATGCTTTCTACCTGCGGTCAAATGGTTTAACGTCGAAGGATTTTCTACTGACGATCTGGATTTTTTGACCGAGTTCGTTAGATCAAACGCTCCGTTTATCTTCGAGCTTGCAGAACGGCAAAAAGCCGGACCGGCGGCATCGGCGCTGGCCCCCTGACGCTCTACTGTTGAACGGTAATTAACTCATGATTTCGCCTACCGACATATCCACTGCCGTCACCCGCGTGCTGGCTCAATACGACGTCAGCGTAGCCTATTTATTTGGTTCGTTTGCCCGAGGCGAGCAAACGCCCGATAGCGATATTGACTTGCGCCTAGTTTGCGGCAACACCATGACGTTCGGCACGCTTTACGAACTCTCCCATGAGCTCGAGAGGGAACTTGGGCGAAAGGTTGAAATCGTCACCAACCCACCAGAGCACATGCGCCCAGCATTCCGCAAAAGCATCAAGCAGGAAGAGATACGCCTTTATGTCTCAACATAAACGAAACGATGAGCTTACGGATACAACCCTACAGCCCTGTCCTCCCAAAGAACCTAACGCCGAAAGCCTAGAGGCCATCCGCGAAGGGGATGCGTTCTTTGCCAGTGGAGAACTAGGTCGTTTCGACAACTCCGCCGACCTTATCAATGCAGCTCTAAATGCCCCTGAAGTGTGAGAAAACTCAATCACCAAAGAGACGGCCGTCTTGGAGGTGCCAGATCGGCGAGGTACGTACCTCGCCATTTTTGTCCTTCGACGGATAGCGGTACTATCCAGCCTTCTGGCATAGCCCGAGAGACGACGAGCGCGACCGTGTGACTTCTGGGTTTGCCTTGCAGCTCTTCCCATTCATTTGTATGCTTGACTTTGATTTTGGTCGTAAGGCGCGACCAACGGAATCAAAAGAAAGCCTGCCGAGAAGACCTTGGTCGCAGAGCACGACCAACGCAATCAAAACAATGCTCGCGGAGAAGGCGCTTTCAATCGCATTGATTGGAGGCGCCTCTAATACCAAGAGATATCTACTCTGCCGGAGAGCCAGGAGCAAAGGTGGCGGTCGAACGCGCCTGATAACGGGTATCGCTCTAACGAAACCAGTACTACGCTTGGATCCAGGACCTCGTTTCCGGAAGCCGCACGACCAGTGGACTCGCCGAAGAGTTGCGCCGCGGTTGCATTGTGGGCGCGGGCGACCCGTCACCCGTATAGAATCAAACCATCCGCACGCCAGTTATGAGATGGATTGGACACCACATGGAAATCCCCGGCACCCTGTGCAGCAATGTGTACGACTTCGTGTTTTGCCCCGAGCCCTGCTACGACCGCCTGGTCGACCTCGCCGACCCCGAGGACTGGGGTCCCGGCAACCGCATCCTCAAAAACTACCTGTCGTTCTCATTTAGCCGCGCGGTGTTCTTGACCGAGCGTGACGTGGACCAGACCGCCCCGTCCAACTTACCGCTGGTGTTCGACGACGACCGTTGCCTATTCAACACCGGCCTGTACACGCGCCGCTACGAGACCATCTACGGCCTGTTTGAGCCCAACACCAAGCCCGACGCGCGCCAGCGCTGGTTTTTGAAGGGCTTCTTTAAGGAGAGCGACCCCATGCTGGTCTCGTTTGAGTACCTGCCGTGCCGCGTGCGCTTTGCCGAGGACCCCTCCGAGCTGGTCTTTGACTACCGCCTTCCCATCCGCTCCAACATCGACCACATTCTGGGCGACGAGGAAAACCTTACGCGCATTCCCGCCAGCCTGATGGGGGAGGGCAACTCGCTGCTGCTGCGCCGTGCCTTTGAGGGAGCCGTCGTCGAGGCCGCCCGCCGCGCCGCAGCCAACTATACGCTCGCGGTGCCGCAGTTCTACGGCGGCCGGATCCAGCTACTCCTACCGCTGTGCCTGACCGGCGACAAGCCCGAGCTGGCGCTGACCATCCAACGCGAGGACGGTTTCTACGCCGCGCGCACCTGTCTCACGCTCGACATGGCCTACAACAACGCGCGACTTATCTGCCGCCCCGAAACCTCGTGGATTAAACGATAAAGGGTGATTTAGCTGCGGTTTTGCCGATTGTTTTGGTTGTTTTGACTTGGCTAGCACCCACGAATTTAAAATCGAGGGCAAAAAGTTCTTGGAAAACCTCGCGCGGCTATGTTAGTATCTCTTTTGCCGAAAGGCGACGGGCGATTGGCTCAGGGGTAGAGCATATCCTTCACACGGATGGGGTCACAAGTTCGAATCTTGTATCGCCCACCATCTAAAGTACAGGTCAGAGGTGTTAAGCCTCTGGCCTTTTTCTTTTTGACACCAAGGGTGATTCCAAAACGAATCGTAGTCGTATAAGGCGTCATTTTTTTCGCACCCTTTTTGCTGACGCCATTGCATGTTTTGTATAAAACGCATGCGTATTTTCATTGAATTCCCCATGTGATCCGCGCGCAAATGTGGAGACAGGGACCACATGCCCAAAGCTCCTTCCAGCGGTTTTCTATCACACGACGGTTTTTCGGCGGAACTCGGCATGCTTTTGTCAGCATTTGGTTTGCTTCCCGTACTTACCCGCATGATGCCCCGGTAGATAATCGGCCATGCCCGCAATCCGCACGGCCTACGGTCGAAACCAGGGGAGGCCACATGGACGAAATCGTCTGCGCAAACACCGCATTCCGCTACTGGCGCTGCCCACCGCAGGTGCATGACCTCTACCCGCGCCTACCCAGCTCCGATGACGGCTGGCGGGCCCTATCCCAAGCCCCTTTCGTAACCGATGTCCTCAAGACCCCGATTATCGCTGTTGCTTCGCCAGGTTGTTGTAATCACCACTCGGGATTGCGCTCCACTATTCGCTGGGAAG
>OLPU01000875.1_pt1 | contig 24817 bp, 23 predicted proteins | sample 1673111 | NCBI WGS metagenome assembly OLPU01 (sample SAMEA3136755, study PRJEB25190) | human gut metagenome | reverse complement strand
ATACTTATAATTCTGTAAGTAGAGAATATTTAGAAAGATATTTATATAATGAAACATATTATTTGCTTTTGGGTGTAGTTGAAGAAAAATCAAAGGACATGTCTGTTAGAGAGAAAGATAAGTCATTTATTGCAGATTTCTATAAATTTGCTTTTGTTGGATTAGTAATTGATTGGATAAGAAAAGGCATGATGGAAGAACCAAAAGATATTATTAAGAGATTAAATACATTAATTTCAGGAAATATTGAAACTGCATTACAAAGATATAGAAATGATAAACATAATAAATTAGAATAATAAAATTTGGACAAACTTAAAGGTTTGTCTTATTTTTTTACAATTTTAAAGGTTTGTTTAAAAATAGGACATAGGCATAATTTTGTCTATAGAAGATGTTATTAGAAAGTAATACTATAAGCATATAAGATAAATCTACGAAATTTAATAAAAAATAAATTGTTTTTATATAAGAGGGAGGAATTTATATGTATTATAGTAATGGTAATTATGAGGCATTTGCTCGCCCAGAAAAACCAGCAAATGTAGATAGAAAATCAGCTTATTTAGTAGGGGCAGGACTTGCATCTTTAGCAGCAGCATGTTTTTTAGTTCGTGATGGACAAATGAAGGGTGAGCATATTCACATATTAGAAGAAATGAATATTGCAGGTGGAGCTTGTGATGGAATTAATGATCCAACAAAAGGTTTTGTAATTCGTGGTGGACGTGAAATGGAAAACCATTTTGAATGTTTATGGGATTTATTTAGATCAATTCCATCATTAGAAACAGAAGGTGTATCTGTATTAGATGAATATTATTGGTTAAACAAAAAAGATCCTAACTATTCTTTAATGAGAGCTACAGTAAATAGAGGTGAAGATGCACATACAGATGGTAAATTTGGCTTATCAGATAAAGCATCTATGGAAATAATAAAACTATTCTTTACTAAGGATGAAGATTTATATGATAAAACAATAGATGATGTATTTACAGAAGAGTTTTATAAATCAAACTTTTGGTTATATTGGAGGACTATGTTTGCATTTGAAGAATGGCATAGTGCATTAGAAATGAAACTTTATATTCAAAGATTTATCCATCATATTGGTGGACTTCCAGATTTCTCAGCATTAAAGTTTACTAAGTATAATCAATATGAATCTTTAATATTACCAATGGTTAAATATTTAGAGTCACATGGGGTTAACTTCCAATACAATACACAAGTTACTAATGTAATATTTGAAAAAGAAGGTAAGAAAAAAGTAGCAAAACAAATTATTTGTATTCATGATGGAAAAGAAGAAAAAATAGACTTAGTAGAAGATGACTTAGTATTTGTTACAAATGGTAGTTGTACAGAAAATGCTACATTAGGTGATCATGATACTGCACCGGTTTTAAATACTGAAGAAGGTGGTTGCTGGAGATTATGGAGAAACATCGCAGCTCAAGATCAGGACTTTGGACATCCAGATAAGTTTTGTACAAATATTAAAGCTACAAACTGGGAATCAGCTACAGTTACAACTTTAGATGATAGAATACCACCATATATTGAAAAAGTATGTAAGCGTGATCCATTTAGCGGAAAGGTAGTTACAGGAGGAATAATAACAGCAAAAGATTCTTCATGGTTAATGAGCTATACATTAAATCGTCAGCCACATTTTAAAACACAACCTGGAGATCAATTAGTTGTGTGGGTTTATGGATTATTTACAGATGTTCCTGGTGACTTTATTAAAAAGCCTATGAAGGAATGTACAGGATATGAAATTACTCAAGAATGGTTATATCATTTAGGTGTTCCAGTAGATGAAATTCCAGAAATGGCTAGAAATTCTGCAAGAGCTATACCTTGTATGATGCCATATATAACAGCTTTCTTTATGCCAAGAACAGCTGGTGATAGACCCAAAGTTGTACCAGAGGGATGTGTTAACTTTGCATTTTTAGGTCAATTTGCAGATACAGTTCGTGATACAGTATTTACAACTGAATATTCTGTAAGAACAGCTATGGAAGCAGTATATACATTATTAAATATTGATCGTGGAGTTCCAGAAGTATTTAATTCTTGTTATGATATTAGAGTATTACTAGATTCAACTTCTAAAATGATGGATGGTAAGAAGATTACAGATATAAAACTTCCATTAAAAGCTAAGATGGTTGAAAAGAAAGTATTTAAAGAAATTCAAGGAACTGTAATTGAAGAGTTGCTAGAAAGGTATAAATTAATATAAAAAAATATTAATTATTATTAAGTAAATATATAGGTTTAACTTACTATAGAAAATTGTAATTAGAGTTATTTATTGATAAAGAAAAGAGATTATCATAATTGATAGTCTCTTTTTATGCATTTAAATCAAGTTATATATAAATAGAAATGTAGTGATAATTAAAAATTAAGGTACATAAGTTAATATATAGTAGAAATAATGTTATAAAAGGAGGAGAGATTATGAGCAATGTTAAGATAGCAAATGTATTAAATAATTTACCGTTGATATTTGAAAGAAATATAGGTCAATATGATAATAAGGTACAATTTGTATTAAACAAAAAAGAATGTACAACCTTTTTTACTGATAAGGAGATAGTATTAGCATTTAGAAGTAATGAAAAAATACAAGAGTTGAAAGAGTTAGATAGTAGTAACTTATATAATACATCACTAAGAAAAATGGAAGAGTATCAAATTAATGTTTTGAGAGTTTGTTTTAAAAGTTCAAATAAGATTCCTCAAATAATAGGTAAAAATGAATTTAATTGTACATTAAATTATTTTAAGGGAGAAGATATTTCAAATTGGAAATGTTCTATACCATTATATGAAAAGCTATTATACAAAGAAATATATAATGGAATAGATATATTATATTATGAACGTGAGGGGGTTATTAAATGGGACTTTATAGTTGAACCTAATAAAAATATAAACAACATATTATTAAATTTAAATGGAGCAAATAACATAGAGTTAGATGATAATGGAGATATAAATGTTAATATAAAAGAAAGAATATTAAAAATATCAAAACCTGAAGCTTATCAAAATAATAATGATGAAAAAATAGAAAGTAGCTTTGGAATAGATGAGGACGGTAATATAAAATTTAATATAAGTAATTATAATGAAGAAGATAGTTTAACAATTACCATATCAGTATCATTTGATAATTTTAATTCTACTTGTGTAGTTGATAGAGCAAATTCAATAGCTGTAGATGAAAAGAACTGTGTATATATTACAGGAGAAGTAGGCTTTCAAAACTTTCCAGACAAGAAGATTTATAAAAATGTTTTAAGTGGAAAGGATTATGGTGCTTTTTTGGTAAAGATAGATACTACTAAAAAGGGACAGTCGGCACTAAAGTATGCAGCTTATATTGGTGGGGAAGGCATTGATGAGGCTGTTGGAATAGCTGTGGATAATGAAAAAAATGCATATATAGTAGGAGCAACTAATTCAATATATGAATTTCCAGTAACAGAAAAATCATATGCATATAGTTATCCAGGAGGAAGTAAAACAGGTTTTTTAATTAAAATAGACACTAAAAAGGTTGGATTAAGTAGCTTAGTTTATGGAACATATTTAGGTGGGAATTCGTATGATTATGCTTATTCGGTGGCAATAGATAAGGAAAAGAATGTATATGTAGTGGGATTAACTAATTCAAATTTTGGATTTCCTATAAGTGAAAGTGCTTATGAAAAAAATAATGATGATGCTGTTGATGTTGGATTTTTATTAAAACTAGATATAAATAAAGAAAGAAAAGATGCATTGTTATATGGAACATATTTTGGTGGAAATGACTCAACTAGTTTTTCAGCATTAGCAGTAGATGACAATGGTTATGTATATGTTACAGGTGTTACTCAATCAAAGGATTTTCCTGTAACACAAAATGCTTATGAAACTAAATTTGAAGGAGGATTAAGTAGTGCTTTTATATCTAAATTTAATTTGAATAAAACAGGAAAAGAGAGCTTAATATATTCCTCATTTTTATGTGGAGATGGGGAAGAAGCTGGATATGGAATTGCAGTTGATTCAAGAGAATGTGCTTATATAACAGGAGTAACAAATTCTTTGAATAATTTTCCTATAACCCAAAATGCATTTCAAAATAGTATATCTAACATAGAGGGTTCGGGGTTTCTTATTAAGATAAATACACAATTATCAGGAGAAAAAGGACTAGCCTATGGAAGTTATATAGATGGAAATGGAAGTGATGTATGTTCAGATATAAAAATTGATTATAATAATTATGTATATATATGTGGGTTTACAACATCAACTGATTTTCCAGTGAATAGTTATGAAAATGGTTGGGTAAAAAATGGATATAATTCTTTTTTATTAAAATTAGATATAAACAAAGAAAGAAGAAAAGCTTTATTACTTGGAACATTCTTAAGAGAAAATATAAATGATTTTGCATTAGGGCTTGCATTAGATAATGAATTAAACACATATATTACTGGATATGCTCATTCAATTTCTGAAGATAGAAGTAAAGAAAAAGAAGGCTATTATGAAGAGAGTTCAATATCTATAATGAAAGTAAGCACTAGAATATGCAATTTAAGTATAGAAAAATCACAATATAATATTGATGTTGAACCCGGAGGAAAAACTCAATATGAAATAAATATTATAAATAATGGTCCAGATGTAGCAACGGATATTAGAATTACTGATGTTTTAGGAAGAGGAATAACAGTAAAAGAAATAAGTGTATCAAAAGGATCAATTCATCAACTAGGAAAGGAAATAATATGGAAAGTTAGCGAGCTAAATATTGGTGAGAGCGCTAAAGCAACTATTAAGATCAGAGTTTTAATAAATAGTGAAATATCAGAAAAAGAAACTTTTATTAATGTAAATGACAATATATATTGCTCAAAGAGTAGTATATAAAAAGTGTCCTTAGTTATCTATAAATAGTATTACGATTATCTTATTTGTTTAGATAATTAGTCAATAAGATAGTCGTAATAATATAATTGATATTTTTTTGACAATACATATAATTTCTTATAAAATGGAATATGTGCACTTAAATTACATAAATATTAAATAGTCACAGCATTTAGTCGAAGAAAAAAACATAATAGTAAAGGGTGAAAAAATTGAAAAAAGCAATTAATTTGATTAAAAGATTAGTAATGTTTTTTGTTGGAATGAGTATAATTCAATTTGGTGTAGCTTTATTTTTAAAGACAAGCATTGGATCAGATTCATTTACTGTTTTTACAGAAGGATTGGCAACGGTTCTAAATAAAACTGGATTAAAAGATTTATCAATAGTTCATATGATTACAGGAAGAGCTGAAGTTACTCCAGGTGTAGCAAATATGATAATACTAATAGTATTATTTATTGGAATACTGATAGTTGATAGAAAACGTATAAAGATAGGAACATTAATATGTGTTATTGGGGTAGGACCAATAATTGATTTAGGTGTAAAAGCAGTATCATATTTTCCTATAGAATCTGCAAATATATTTGTAAAGATGTTATTAGTATTAGGTGGATGCTTTATAATTGCAGTAGGATTTTCAATAATGTCTGAAAGTGATATAGGAGTAGCACCAAATGATATTGTTCCATTTATAATTAAAGACAAGCTAAACTGTTAATATAGATGGGTTAGAATAGCATTTGATGCAACTTTTTTAATTGTTGGATTTATTCTTGGTGGAAAGGTTGGAATCGGTACTATTATAGCAATGTTGGCGATAGGACCATTCATTCAATTCTGCTTACCTTATGGTAAAAAGTTTGTTGGAATTGTTCTTAACGGTAAAGAAAAATCAAATAATGAATCAACTGTGATTGCATAATTAAGTTGACAATTTTATGTGTAAATGATAATAAATAGATAGTAGTAATATAAGAAAATATTGGTACTATCTATTTATTTTTTTATGATCATATCTATAGGAGAATTTATAATGAGAAATTTTTTAATAAAGTAAATATAAATTTTTGGGGGATATAGATGAAGAATGCAAACAGAATAGCTATTTATATTTGTGGTATATTTTTATTGGCTTTAGGTGGAGTATTAGCAATAAAATCTAACTTAGGAGCATCACCTGTAAGTTCATTACCGCTAAGTATAAGTAAGGTTACTAGTATTAGCTTAGGGAGAGCGGCAGCAATATTATTCATTATTTATGTAGGAATACAAATACTAATATTAAGAAGGGATTTTAAAATAGTTCAATTATTACAAATAATATTTGCTATATTATTTGGTCAAATAATGAATTTTTTTAATGCAATTATTAATATAAATATTGATAGTTTTTATATTAGAATAGTAATTTGTATATTAAGCTTTTTTATCACAGCTTTTGGTGTTACATTTACTATTACAGCAAATATTGTACCAGTAGCTCCAGATGGATTAGCACAAGTTATAAGTAAAAAGGCAAAAATAGAATTTGGAAAGGCAAAAATATACTTTGATTGTGTTGTAGTAGCACTATCAGTAGGAATATTACTTATAAACAATAAAGGATTAGATGGATTAGGTATTGGAACTGTTTTATCGGCGTTATTAGTAGGAAGAATAGTAGCTTATATAAATAAAAATTTAAAGCATAAAATTGAATATATGTGCTTTGATGAGGTTGCATAAAAAAATAAATTAAAAATATGTTGACAATGTTTACATTAGTTGATAAACTTAATATAAATTAATAAGTGGAATCCGTTTTGGGATTGTTACTGAGTAAGCAGGCAAAACCTAAATTGATACCAAATATATGTATATTAATTATTTTTATATGATAATTATATGCATTATTTGATATTGATTTAGGTTTTTTGTATAACTTTAATTAAGTTTAATATCTTAAATTAGTAAATATAAAAATGAGGGGATTATACTGATATGATCATAAATAAAGTATTAAATAACAATGTTGTGACAATTATAAGTGAAAATAGTGAAGAAGCAGTTGTTATGGGAAGGGGTATAGCTTTCCAAAAGAAAAAAGGCGATGAGATTGATGAGAGTAAAATAGAAAAAATATTCGTCTTAGAAAATAAAAGTATAAATGAAAAGTTGCTTACTTTAGTGAATGATATTCCAGCAAAGTATTTAGAAGTTGCAGAAAATATAATAAAATATGCAGAAAATAAGTTGGGTACAAAGTTAAATGAAAATATTTATTTAACACTTACAGATCATATTAGTTTTGCAATTAGTAGAGCAGAAAAAAACTTAGAAATAAAAAATGCAATGCTTTGGGATATTAAGAGACTTCATAAAGTTGAATTTGAAATTGGAATCCATGCATTAAAGATTATTGAGGAGAATTTAAATTTTGAGTTACCAGAAGATGAAGCAGCATCAATAGCAATGCATATTTTAAATGGTGAACTTGATCAAGAAATGCCAGAAATAGTAGATATGATTAAATTAATTGAAGAAATATTAAAGATGGTAAAGTATCATTTTAATATTGAATTTGATGAAGAGTCGATTAATTATTATAGATTTATTACTCATTTAAAATTCTTTACTCAAAGACTATCTAGTGGAAGATATTATGAAGATAATGATAATGACTTATTTGACATGATAAAACTTAAGTATCCAAATTCTTATGAGTGTGTAAAAAGAATTGAGGGATTTGTAAAGCAAAAATATGGTACTCAATTAACTAAAGAAGAAATGCTATATTTAATAATACATACAGCTAGAGTAGTACATGAAAATTGTTAAAATTAAATATAACTTTAATACTTTCCATTAGGATTGTTACTGATTCGATCAGGCAAAACCTAAATTAATAATTAAAATTAAGCAGTAGATATGATAATTCATTAGAATGATTTATTAAAGTATTTATCATTTTATTTGAAGTATAATGCTAGAAGTAAGTATATCTGTAGTTTTAATTTTAAAAGTTAGTTTAGGTTTTTTTATATAATTTTTATTAACTGATAAGTAAATTGTGGAGGTGATGATCAGGAAAATTAATATAACCTTAGAAGTTTCATAGGATTGTTACTAGGTTAGGCTAGGCAAAACCTTAATTCTTCAAAATTTTAAATTTGAGAAAATTAAAATATTGAAAGCGAGGAATTAAGCTATGAATTATGAAAATTTAGCAAAACAAATATTAAAAAATGTCGGTGGACAAGAAAATGTATCAAATTTAACACATTGTGCAACAAGATTAAGATTTAATCTTAAAGATTTATCAAAAGCCAATACAGAAGCAATAAAGAAAACAAAAGGTGTTATGGGTGTTGTAGATAAAGGAGCCCAATATCAAATAATTATAGGTAGTGATGTTGCTAATGTATATAAGGAGTTATTAAAGATTGGTAATTTCCAAAGTTCTAGTTCTAAAAATGATGGTGAGAAGAAAGGATTGGATAAGATATTTGATATAATTGCAGGTACTTTTACTCCAATATTACCACCACTTACGGCAGCTGGAATGTTAAAGGCTGTTTTAGTATTATTAACCACTTTTGGATTAATGTCTAAAGAAAGTCAAACTTACTATATATTAAGCTTTATGGCAGATGCAATATTCTTCTTATTCCCAGTAGCACTTGGATATACTGCGGCAGTTAAATTTAAGTGTAATCCATTTATGGGTATGTTGATGGGAGGAATAATGATTCATCCGAACTGGACAGCTTTAGTAAATGCAAAAGAAGCTGTAACTTTATTTGGATTACCTGTTAAGTTAGTAAGTTATACATCTTCAGTTATTCCGATTATACTAGTTGTTTGGGTAATGTCATATGTTGAAAATTTTGCAGATAAAATATCACCAAAACCAATTAAATTTTTCTCAAAACCTTTAATTACTATATTGGTTATGGGGCCATTAGCTTTAATAGCTTTAGGGCCTATAGGATCAGTTTTAGGCGAAGGTTTAGCTGATATTGTAACAGCTATAAATAATGTTGCACCTTGGTCAATACCAATGATAATTGGTGGAGTATCTCCATTGCTTGTTTTAGTTGGTATGCATTATGCATTTTTCCCATTATCATTTAATGATTTAGCATTAAAGGGATCAGAAAATGTTTTAGGACCAGGTATGCTTGTATCTAATATAGCTCAAGGTGGCGCAGTTTTATGTGTTTCTTTAAAAACTAAAAATAGAGATTTAAAACAATTAGCAGGATCAGCAGGACTTACTGCATTGCTTGGAATTACAGAGCCAGCGATGTATGGTGTTACAATGAAGCTTAAAAAACCTCTTATAGCTGTTTGTTCAGGAGGAGCTTTAGCTGGATTATATATTGGACTTATGGGAGTTGTTCGTTATTCATCAGGAGCACCAGGATTAGCATCTATTGCTATATTTATAGGGGAAAATCCAATGAATATTGTTCATGCATTAATTGGTTGCGCTATAGCATTTGTATCTGCATTTGCTTTAACTTGGATAATTGGATTTGAAGATCCTGCAAATGAAGATGATCAAATAGAAGATGAATCTTTAGAAGAAGTTGCAGTAGATAAAGCACCATTAATGAATAAAATTACTATTGCTAGCCCATTAAAAGGAAATATAGTTCCTTTAAATGAAGTTAAGGATGAAACATTTGCATCAGAAATGATGGGGAAAGGTATTGCTATTAATCCAACAGAAGGAAAGGTAGTATCACCAATAAACGGTACAGTTCAAATGATATTTAAAACAAAGCATGCAATTGGATTAAAATCAGAAGATGGAGCTGAAATTTTAATTCATATTGGTATGGATACAGTTCAATTAGATGGTAAGCATTTTACTGCACATGTTAAAGATGGAGATAAGGTTAAAGTTGGAGATACTTTAGTTGAATTTGATATGAATGCTATAAAAAATGAAGGTTATGAATTAATTACACCTGTTATTATCACAAATACTATGGAATATTTAGAAATAGTACCAAAGGACATTAAATCAGTTAATACAGGAGAAACATTGATTACAATACTTTAGTAAATAAAATGGGAGGATAGTTATGAATAATAATTTTAATAAATTTCCAAAAGATTTTCTGTGGGGAGGAGCTTTAGCTGCAAACCAATGTGAAGGTGGATACAAAGAAGGCGGAAAAGGATTAACAACTGTTGATCTTTGTCCAGCTGGAGAAAATAGAAGAAAAGTTATGGAAGGTAAAATTGATATTTTAAGACCTATTGAAGGAGAGTATTATCCATCACATGAGTCTATAGATTTTTATCATAGATTTAGAGAGGATATAGCATTATTTGCAGAGATGGGATTTAAATGTTTAAGAATATCAATTGCTTGGTCAAGAATATTCCCTCAAGGAGATGAAGAAACTCCAAATGAAGATGGATTAAAATTTTATGATGAAGTTATTTCGGAACTTGAAAAACATCATATGGAACCACTTATTACTATTTGTCATGATGAAATGCCAATGCACTTAGCTTTAAAATATGGTGGATGGTCAAATCGTTTTGTTATTGATTGTTATGTAAAATATTGTAAAACACTCTTTGAAAGATATGGAAAACGTTGTAAATATTGGTTGACATTTAATGAAATCAATGCTGTTAGAGGATTTGGGCCATGTGGAACAAAAGAAAGTGATGGAAAAGTGAGATATCAAGCAGATCATCATATGTTTGTTGCTAGTGCTAAAGCTGTTATTTTAGGACATCAAATGATGCCAGGTAGCATGTTTGGAACAATGTATGCAATGAGTGAACTTTATCCAGCAACGTGTAAACCAGAAGATATGTTTAAACGTCTTCAAGCAAGAAGAGAAAACTGGTATTTTATTGATACGATGGCAAGAGGTTATTATCATCCTTATGCTAAAAGTGTGTGGAAACATCATGGCTTTGATTCATTAGAAATCACAGAAGAAGATAAAGAAATTTTAAAAGAAGGACAATTAGACTTTGTTTCATTTTCTTATTATCGTTCAAATACAGTAAAAAAAGATGATCCATGGTTTAATGTTGGAGGTTCTTCAAATCCTTATTTAGAAAATACACCTTGGGGATGGCCTGTTGATCCACTTGGGCTTAGACATTGTATGAATGAAATTTATGATCGTATTCAAAAACCAATTTTTATCGTAGAAAATGGTATGGGAGCTATTGATCAAGCAGATGAAAATGGATATGTTGAAGATGATTATCGTATTGATTACTTACAAAAACATTTATCAGCTATGGCTGATGCGATCAATGAAGATGGTGTTGAATGTTTAGGATATACGATGTGGGCACCAATTGATCTTGTTTCTTTATCAACTGGAGAAATGAAAAAACGTTATGGATTTATTTATGTTGATATGGATGATAAAGGAAATGGAACTTTAAAACGTACAAAGAAAAAATCATTTAATTGGATGAAACATATTATTGAAACAAATGGGAAAGCCCTTGATGAAAAACTCTAGCAATCAGCTAGAGTTCTTTTCATTATTGACACTTCTTTATAATTCCTATAATATTAGTAGGAAAAAAGAGGTGCCTTATGATTTATTTAGACTATGCAGCCAATACACCAATAGAAAAAGAAGTACTTGATACGTATTATCAAGCAACCATGAAATATTTTGCTAATCCTAATGCAAGTCATACACTAGGATTACAAGCAAAAGAAGTTATCGATCAAACAACAAAGCACATTGCTGAACAATTACATGTCTTACCTGAAGAAATCATTTATACATCAGGAGCTAGTGAAGCCAATAACCTTGCAATCAAAGGTATTTTAGAAAGATATAAACGTCGAGGTAAACATGTTTTAATTTCACCTTTAGAACATAATTCAATTTTATCAAGTCTTACAAAAATGCAAGAAAATGGTTTTATTGTTGAAATGATTCCTTTAAAAGAAGATGGACAAGTCAATGTTGAAAAAATGAAATCAATGATTCAAGAAGATACGATTTTAGTAAGTGTTTGTAGTGTGGATAGTGAACTTGGAAATAGACAACCGATTGAAGAAATTGGAGAAGTTTTAAAAGATTATAAATATTGTTTTTTTCATAGTGATGCTTCTCAAGCAATTGGTAAAGTAGCTATTGATTATCAAAATGTTGATTTGATTACTATTGCACCTCATAAGTTTTATGGTATGTTGGGAACTGGTATGTTAATTAAAAAGAAAAAAGTTGGTTTAAAAACACAAATTGATGGGGGAAAGTCAATAACTGTTTTTAGAAGTGGAACGCCTGAACTGGCACATATTGTATCGATTGAAAAAGCTTTAGAGATTGCTCTTTCAAAACAACAAGAACGAGAAATTTATGTAAAATCAATCAATCATCAAATGCTTGAACAATTAAAACAATATGATCAAGTATTAATAAATCGTACAAAATATTCTTTACCTCATGTTATTAATATTTCCTTAAAAGGAATGAAAGCTACAAAATTTGCATAAATGCTCGATCAACAAGGTATCTATATTTCTACTAAAACTTCATGTTGTCCTGTAGAAACACCTTCTAAAATGGTTTATGCGCTTTATCAAGATCGTCAAAGAGCGATGTCTTCTTTTAGAATTAGTTTATCGTATTTAACAACAGAAAAAGAAGTTCAAGATTTTCTAAAAATCTTTGATCAATGTTACAAGGAGTGCTTTGGAAATGGAAAAATATAAAGAAATAGAAAGAAGTATCATAAAAACATATCGTAAAGAAATTTGGTCTAAATTTATAAAAGCTGTTAAAAATTATCAACTTATCCAAGGAAATGATAAAATTATGGTTTGTATTAGCGGTGGAAAAGATTCTTTTTTAATGGCTAAGTGTATTCAAGAATTACAAAGACATGGGTGTGTTCCTTTTGAAGCTCATTATGTTGTGATGGATCCAGGATATAACAGTTATAATCGTGATTTTATTGAAGATAATGCAGATTTATTGAATATACCTATTAAAATATTTGAAAGTAATATTTTTGATGTGGTTTCAACAGTTGATAAAAGTCCATGTTATTTATGTGCAAAGATGAGAAGGGGCTATCTTTATAGTAAAGCACAAGAGTTAGGATGTAATAAAATTGCTTTAGGACATCACTTTGATGATGTGATTGAAACAATACTTCTTTCGATGTTTTATGGTTCTGAAATCAAAACGATGATGCCTAAATTACATAGTGAAAACTTTGATGGTTTAGAGCTTATTCGCCCTTTATATTTAGTAAAAGAAGAAAGTATTATTTCTTGGCGTAAACATAATGATTTGACTTTTATCAATTGTGCATGTCGTTTTACTGAAGGATGTTCTTTAATTAATGATGGAACAAGTAAAAGAAAAGAAGTCAAAGAACTCATTAAAACAATGAAACAAGTAAACCTAAATGTTGATCAAAATATTTTTAAAGCTTTAGATAATGTTAATTTAGATTGTATTTTAGGAACGAAAAAGGATAAAGTTTACCATAGCTTTTTAGAGGATTATGAAAAATAAAGAAATTATAAAAAAAGCTTTTGAAAAATCGATACCTATTATGTGTAGTTATCTTTTTGTATCGATTGCTTATGGAGTGATGATGAACGAAGCGGGTTTTTCTTGGTATGTAGCATTACTTGTGAGTTTTTTGATTTATACGGGTGCTTTTCAATTTCTTTTGATTACTTTATTAAGTGGGGGAACTTCTTTACTTACAATTGGTGTTACAGCTCTTTTAATGAATAGCCGACAACTTTTTTATAGTTTATCTTTTATAGATGTTTTTAATAAAATGAAGCAAAAATGGTATATGATTTTTACCATGACTGATGAAACTTATGTGGTTAATTGTAATCTAGAAGATCAAGATAAAGAACAAGTTATGTTTTATGTCGCACTTTTTTCAAGATGTTATTGGCTTATTGGAACTGTTTTAGGAGCGGTACTTGGTAATTTGATTCCATTTGATTTAACAGGAATTGATTTTTGTATGACAGCCTTGTTTATTATTATTTTTATGGATCAATTAGAGAAAAATAAAGATCATTTTCCTGCTGTTGTAGGAATTGTCATCGCTATTATTTGTTTGATTGTTTTTGGCAGTCAAAACTTTATGTTACCTTCATTGATTATTTCTTCAATGATTTTACTTGTTAAACAAGGAGGAACATCTTATGAATAGTTATGTACTTTCAGCAATTATTCTTTCTGCTTTAATTACTTTTTTATTAAGAGCTTTTCCTTTTCTTTTATTTAAAGAAAAAGAACTTCCTAAATGGTTAGAAAAACTAGAAAAGCATTTACCAATGACTATTATGGCAGTTCTTATTGTTTATTGTCTAAAAGATTTAAAAACGCAATTAACAACACTTTTTATTCCTTATCTTTTAGCGTGTTTAACAGTTGTTTTTACTTATAAATGGAAAAAGAATACTTTTTTAAGTATTATTTTATCAACTCTTGTTTACATGATTTTTATCCGTCTATAGTTTGTTAAAAATATCACAAGCTATAGATTTTTTATTTTGGTAGTGCTATAATTACATTAACGCTTAAAAATTGTATTTAAGGAGGAAATATAAATGGGATTTTTAACAGGTAAAACAGCAATTATTACAGGAGCAGGACGTGCTGTCTTAGAAGATGGAAGTTGTGGTTCTATTGGTTATGGAATTGCGACAGCTTATGCTAAAGAAGGAGCTAATCTTGTCATTACAGGACGTAATGTTAAAAAATTAGAAGCTGCTAAAGAAGAATTAGAAAGATTATATGGTATCAAAGTTTTAACAGTTCAAGCAGATGTCAATGCTGGTGCTGATAATGAAGCCGTTGTTAACAATGTTGTTAAACAAGCAATGGATACTTATGGAAGAATCGATGTTTTGATCAATAATGCGCAAGCATCAGCATCAGGGGTAACATTAGCTGATCATACAACAGAACAATTTGATCTAGCAATGTATTCAGGACTCTATGCAGCCTTCTATTATATGAAAGCATGTTATCCATATTTAAAAGAAACAAAAGGATCAGTTGTCAACTTTGCTTCTGGAGCAGGATTATTTGGAAACTATGGACAATGTTCATATGCTGCTGCCAAAGAAGGAATCCGTGGATTAACGCGTGTAGCTGCTAATGAATGGGCAAAAGATGGAATCAATGTCAATGTGGTATGTCCTTTAGCTTGGACGGCACAATTAGAACAATTTGAAAAAGCATATCCAGAAGCCTTCAAAGCAAATGTTAAAACACCACCAATGGGACATTTTGGAAATAATGAATTAGAAATTGGACGTGTCTGTGTACAACTTGCTAATCCTGATTTTAAATATATGACAGGAGAAACACTTACATTAGAAGGTGGACTTGGATTAAGACCTTAATAATTAATCACTCTTAGGAGTGATTTTTTTATGTATTCTTTTATAATGAATATATAGGAAAGAAGGAATGGTTATGAAGTATGCATTAATTAATGGAAAAATTTTAAATGGTCATCAGGATATGGAAGTAGAAACAGGGAAAGCAATTTTTATTGAAAATGAAAAAATTGTGGCTATTGAACCTTATCGTAATTTAGATAAATCTTATCAAATTATTGATTTACAAGGAAAATATATTTTACCAGGACTCATCAACATGCATGTTCATCTTGCAGGAAATGGAAAACCACAAAAGAAACAAAAAGATAATGAAAAGACAGTTAAAATGTTGATGTCTAATCCATTATCACGAAAAATTACGTATAAAGTGGTTTCTAATTTCGCTAAGATCGAATTAATGAGTGGGGTAACAACAATTCGTACAGTTGGAGGAATTGCTCATTATGATTCTAAATTAAGAGATGAAATTTTAAAGAGAAAAGTTATTGGTCCAAGAATTGTTGCCAGCAATGAGGGAATTTCTGTTCCTCATGGTCATATGGCAGGATCAGTTGCCATTGCTGCCCATAATAATGAAGAAGCTCTAGCTTTAGTGGATAAAGCAAAAAGTCAAAATGTTGATTTGATTAAACTTATGATTACTGGTGGGGTTTTAGATGCAAAAGAAAAAGGTGTGCCTGGCGAATTAAAAATGCCTCCTGAAATGGTAAAAGCTGTTTGTGATAGAGCACATCAACTTGGTTATAAAGTAGCTGCTCATGTTGAATCATCTGAAGGGGTACGAGTAGCTTTAGAAAATGGCGTTGATTCGATTGAACATGGAGCAAAATTAGATGATGAAATTATTGCTTTATTTAAAGAAAAGAAGGCTTTTTTATGTACGACGATTTCACCAGCACTTCCGTTTGCGTTGTTTGATCCAAGTATTTCCAATGTTTCAGAAATAGAAAAATACAATGGTGAACTCGTTTTCAATGGTATCATTGATTGTGCAAAGCAAGCATTAGAAAATGATATACCTGTTGTTTTAGGAAATGATGTAGGATGTCCATGGGTGAGTCAATATGACTTCTGGCGAGAACTTTATTATTTCCATAAATATATTGGTGTTTCTAATCGTTTTGCTTTATATACAGCAACTTCACTTGCTTCTAAATACGCTGGTCTTGAAAATATTACAGGAAGTATTGATGTTGGTAAGGATGCAGATATGATCGTTGTAAGTGAAAATCCTTTAGATGATTTAAAAGCTTTAAGATATGTTGAAAAAGTATTTACACGTGGTAAATTAATTGATCATCCAAAGGTAAAAATCAATAAAACAGTAGAAACAGAATTAGATAAGTATTTATAAGGATTTAGTTATGAACAGAAAATTTTTCTTTTTTGACATTGATGGAACATTAGCAGTAGGAACACCAGGAAGACAATACATTCCTGAATCAACAAAAAAAGCAATTCGCATGTTAAAAGAACAAGGTCATTTTGTGGCTATTGCGACAGGAAGAAGTTATGCAATGGCAGTTGATCATATGAGAAGTCTAGGTTTTGAAAATATGGTGAGTGATGGTGGTAATGGAATTACAATTGATAATGAACTTATTACCATTAAACCATTAGACTATCAAAAATGTTTAAATCTCATAGATGAATGTAAAGAAAAAGGATTTATTTGGGCTATTTCACCAGATAATAAAACAAGAAGATTGGCACCGGATTCTCGCTTTTATGATTTTACACATGATGTCTATATGGATACTGAGGTTGTAGATGGTCTTGATCCTAGAAATTATGATCAAATTTTTAAAGTTTATGTAGCTTGTTTTGCACCTGAGGAACAAAAATTAGAAACACTAAAAGAATTACCTTGGTGTCGTTTCCATAAAGAATATTTATTTGTAGAACCAGGTGATAAATCAGTTGGTATTAAAATGATGGTTGATCATTTTAAAGGTGATTATAAAGATATCGTTGTTTTTGGTGATGAAAAAAATGATTTAAGTATGTTTAGAGATGAATGGACAAGTATTGCGATGGGAAATGCTATTGATGAATTAAAAGAAAAAGCAACTTATGTGACGACACCATGTGACCAAGATGGTATTTACAATGCATGTGTTCATTTTGGTTGGATTCAAGAATAATTTCATTTTTTCTAAAAAAGTTGAAAAACTTCAAGACTTTGTCACGCATTTATTTATGTCACTTTTGAAAAGTTAGAAAAGATATTTAATTTAAATAGAAATTTTGATATGTGGTTGAATAATAAGACTTTTCATACTGTTGGTTATAAAGATCATAAACAATATCTTCAATATCTTGCAACTTTTTGTAATGTATCAAAATCTTATGATAAAGGAAATTGCGTGGCAAGATATCATTTTTTACAATGTCCTAATGCTGAGTTTACGAAGAAATATAGGCTCATGCATAAACTTCCGCTTTAGGGAATTAATCAACTTTATGGAATCTCGTTGTGCGATGGTTGGTTTATTTGGTGATGATCTTAATGATTATATGGCGAAATGTGGTGCTAAATAACAATTCCAAAATAACGATTTTATCGATGGAAATAATGTTTGACATTGGCATAAATATATAGTATGATGACAAAGCAGTAAATGAATAGCAGCACATAGAGGATTAAAAAATGCGTTAATATCAAATGATTGCAAAGTACCTGGCTGCAATGGGAAATGCTTAATATTAACACTTATTAATTGATCTATGCAATGTTATTGCTTTATGCAAATAAAACAATACGGAGGAAAATTTATGGCACGTTATACAGGACCACAATGGAAAATCTCTCGTCGTTTAGGATTCTCAATCTTAGAAAACGGGAAAGAATTAAACAAAAGAGCTTATGCTCCAGGTCAACATGGACAAAAAAGAAAAAAACAAACTGAATATGGATTACAATTAGCAGAAAAACAAAAAGTAAGACATATGTATGGAGTTAATGAAAAACAATTCCACAACACATTTAATCAAGCAGGTAAAATGGAAGGTATCCATGGTTACAACTTCTTATGCTTATTAGAAAGAAGATTAGACAATGTTGTTTATAGATTAGGTTTTGCTTCTACAAGAAGACAAGCTAGACAATTAGTAAACCATGGTCATTTCTTAGTAAATGGTGTTAAAACTGATATCCCATCATACAGAGTAAATATTGGTGATGTTATCGAAGTAAGAGAAAAATCATTAAATTTAGCAGTTATTAAAGAAGCTTTAGAAAACAAAGTTGCAACTCCAGCTTTCGTTGAAGTTGATACTAATAAATTAACTGGTAAATTAACTCGTTTACCTGAAAGATCTGAATTAAACTCAGAAATCAATGAATCATTAATCGTTGAATATTACAACAGACTTGGTTAATAAGAAAAACAGCTTTTATAGCTGTTTTTTTGTATATAAAGGAGAATTTATGAATACAAAGATCATTGTTTATAATAAGGAATACATTCACAATTATGATGCTTTAAAACAATTATGTTTGATGATGAATATTGAGATTATTTTAATAAATAGCCAGATGACACAAAATAAAGTTAAAGATATTTTAAATAAAAAGATTAAAAAAACAAAAAAGAATAATTTAGAACCAGCAGTTGTTGTTTTTTCAAATGTTCCTTCTTTACAAATGGATCAAATATTGACGTTGTTAAAAGAAAATACAACGCTTTGTTTAAAAGCAATTGTTACAGCAACAAATTATAATTGGACATTTGAAAAGTTAGTTTTACATTTACTAGAAGAATATCAAAAAAATAAATAAATCGTGTAGAATAGAGGTAGTAATTTTGGTATAATGGTAAAAGAATAATAAGGAGGTTTTTATGAACGAAAGTAGAATTTGTATTGCTCTTGATTTTAAGACAAAAAGTGACGTTGAAAACTTCTTAAAACAATTTGAGGGAGAAAGTCTTTATGTAAAAGTAGGGATGGAATTGTTTTATGGAGAAGGAATTGAAATCATTAAAATGATTAAAGAAATGGGACATAGAATCTTTTTAGATTTAAAATTACATGATATTCCAAATACTGTAAAAAGTGCCATGAGACAACTTGCTAAGTTAGATGTTGATATGGTCAATGTTCATGCTTCAGGTGGTATTGAAATGATGAAAGCTGCTATTGAAGGATTAGAAGAAGGCAAAACAAGTGGTAAAAGACCATTATGTATTGCTGTAACATGCTTAACATCTTTAGATCAAGATGTTTTAGATAATCAGTTACTTATTCATGAACCATTAGAAAAGGTTGTGTTAAAATGGGCTGAAAATGCAAAAGCTGCAGGATTAGATGGGGTTGTATGTTCACCATTAGAATCAAAAATCATTCATGATCATTTAGGAAAAGAATTTTTGACAGTTACACCAGGAATCCGTCTTGCAAGTGATAATGTCAATGATCAAAAACGTGTAACAACACCATCTATGGCAAAAGAACTTACTTCAAGCTATATTGTTGTTGGTAGAACAATTACAGGAAGTCAAGATCCTTTGACGACATATAAAAAAGTTTATCAAGATTTTCAAGGAGAATAGAAATGAAAAAAATTATTGCTAAAGATTTATTAGATATTAAAGCTGTCTTTTTAAGACCGAATGAACCATTTACTTGGGCAAGTGGTATTAAATCACCAATTTATTGTGATAACCGTTTAACTTTATCTTATCCAAAAGTAAGAAAAGATGTTGAACAAGGACTTGCTCAACTTGTAAAAGATAATTTCCCAGATGCAGAATGTTTAATGGGAACAGCTACTGCTGGGATTGCACATGCTGCTTTAGCTGCTGATATTTTAGATTTACCAATGGGGTATGTTCGTGGAGGAGCTAAATCTCATGGACGTAATAACCGTATTGAAGGTGTTGTTAAAGAAGGAATGAAAGTTGTTGTTGTTGAAGATTTAATTTCAACTGGTGGTTCTTCTTTAGAATGTGTTGAAGCTTTAAGAGAGGCTGGATGTGAAGTTTTAGGATTAATTGCTATCTTTACTTATGGCTTAGATAAAGCAACAGTTAATTTTGAAAATGCACATTGTCCATTTGTGACTTTATCAAATTATGATACTTTAATTGAAGTAGCAAAAGAACATGACTATATTAAACATGAAGATATGGAAAAATTAAAAGCTTGGAAAGTTGATCCAAGTGATGAATCATGGATGGATAAATAAGTATTTTTAGGGAATGATGGTTATTTAAAGCCATTGTTCCTTTTTTTTGTTTTTATTTGCAAAAAATAGTGGTATGATGTAAAAGTAATAGTAGGTTTACTTTTTGGAGGTAAGTATGTTTAAAAGTATTCGATATGTATTAAAAGAAAACTTTACAAATTTGTATCGTATATATTGTATTTCAAAATATGAATTGCTTTCTGATATGCGAGATTCAAGATTAGGTGTTTTTTGGAATTTTGCTAATCCAGCAATTCAAATTATAACGTATTATTTTGTGTTTGGTTTAATTATGAATAGGAAGGCTGTAGGAAAGATTCCTTTTATTCAATGGATGTTATGTGGGATGGTGGTATGGTTTTTTATTAGTCCATGTATTACTAATGGAGCCAATGCTATTTATGCTAAACGTAATGTCATTACAAAAATGAAATTTCCGGTATCCGTTTTACCAGCTACAGTTGTTGGAAAAGAATTGTTTAATCATTTTTGTTTGATGGCTATCTTAGTTGTCTTTTTGCTTACACAAGGGATCATGCCTTCACTTTATTGGCTTGAACTTATTTATTATCTTTTTGCAGCAATTTGTTTGACAATTTCACTTGCGATGATTACATCTGTTTTAAATATGTTAGCTCGTGATACAAGAAAACTTATTTTAGCGTGTATGCGTTTATTACTTTATTTAACACCAATTTTATGGCCAATTTCACGTTTACACAAATATGGATGGCAAATGACAGTAAGATATATTATGAAAGCTAATCCAATTTATTATATTGTATGTGGTTATAGAGATTGTTTCTTATATCATCATGGAATCTTATTTTATTGGAAACAAATGCTTTTCTTTTGGGTGTTTGTCATTGTGATTTTTACAATTGGTAGTATGATGATGTATAAATTTAAACATAAATTTATTGATATGATTTAGGTGGTAATAATGGAAGATTATGCAATTAAATTTGAACATGTTTCAAAAATATATAAATTAAAAAAGAAAAATGATGGTAAATCAAAAAGTTCAGTTACACAAAGATTCTATGCTTTAAATGATATTACTTTTACAATTCCTAAAGGAGAAGTTGTAGGAATTTTAGGAACAAATGGTTCGGGTAAATCAACATTATCATTGATTTTAGCAGGTATTTCACAAATTGATGAGGGTACAATGGATATCAATGGAGAACAAGCTTTAATTGCAATCAATACAGGATTGGATATGCAACTTACAGGGCTTGAAAATATTAATGTCAAAGGAGCATTGCTTGGACTTTCTAGAAAAAGAATTCAAGAAATTACGGAAGGTGTTATTGAATTTGCTGAAATTGGTGATTTCTTATATCAACCCGTTAAGAAATATTCAAGTGGTATGAAATCAAGATTAGGTTTTTCAATTTCACTTTATTTAAATCCTGATATTATCATTGTCGATGAAGCTTTATCGGTTGGGGATAAAGGATTTGCTCAAAAGTGCTTAGATAAAATGAATGAACTTAAAGATCAAGGAAAAACAATTGTCTTTATTTCTCACTCTTTGCCACAAGTAAGAGGATTCTGTCAAAAGGCTATGTGGATTGAAGGTGGACGTTTAAAAGAATATGGTGACGTTGAAGAAGTATGTGATGAGTATGCCGAATATGTTGACTTTTATAATAGTTTAAAGAAAAAAGAAAAGAAAAAATTAAATGATGAAAAATTTGCAAGTCGAATTGTTCAAAATCCTAAAATTGGTTTTTGGGAAAAATTATTAGATAAAATGAAAAGATAGGAGAGATAGGATGAAGAAAGTTATCACATATGGAACATTTGATTTGTTTCATGTAGGTCATTTAAATATTTTAAAAAGAGCAAAAGCTTTAGGCGATTATTTAATTGTTGCGGTAAGTAGTGACGCTTTTAATGCCCAAAAAGGTAAAAAAGCTTATCATAGTGATCAAGATCGTATGGCTATTTTAAAAGCTATTAAATATGTAGATGAAGTTATTTTAGAAGAATCATGGGATCAAAAAATAAAAGATGTTCAAGAACATGATGTTGATGTTTTTGTTATGGGTGATGATTGGAAAGGCCAATTTGATTTCTTAAAAGATTATTGTGAAGTAGTTTATTTACCTCGTACAGAAGGTATTTCTACAACTAAAATCAAAGATGATTTAAAAGATAAATTATAATAAAGGAGAGTTGTATGAAAATTAGTGTGATTGTCCCTTATGAAGGATATTATCAATATTTAAAAGATTGTTTAGAAAGTTTAAGTGAACAAGAAAATGTTGAAATTGAAACATTATTAGTGGGAAGTCAAGATGACCAAAAATTTCAACAATTAGTAGACACATATAAAGATAAAATATCTTTGAATGTTATTCCTTGTTCAATAGAAGAAGGCGTTGCTAAAAAAAGAAATCTTGGTTTAGAAAATGCAACAGGAGATTATATTTATTTCATTGATAGTGATGATTATATTATGCCTCAAACATTATCTTGTTTGCTTCAAGATGCTATGCAAAAAGATTTAGATTTAGTTGTTGGTAGAAGATGGATCACATGGTTTAAAAAACAAGTTTTTGAAACCATGGGTGATGAAAAAAATGAAGAATTAAATTTGAAGGATAAAGATGATGATCGTAATCATAAATTCTTAGAAAAAGATTATTCTGACATAGATGATAGTGATGAACAAAGAAGAATTGATTTATTAATTAGAGCGAAAAAAGGGATTCGGAATATTTCAGTTTTAAATATTTTAATTAAGCGTACTTTAATTGAAGAAAATCATTTACGTTTTAATGAAGATTTCATTTATTATAGTGATTTACCTTTTGTAGAAGGACTTGTTATGTATGGGCATAAGATAGATTTCAATGACAAAACACTCTATGCAAAAAGAAAACATAATGATCCAATCAATACACCAGCCTTGTCGCAAATTAAAGATGAAACTAAATTTGATGAATTTATTAATGTCTATAAGTATGCTATTTCTTTAGTAGATAAAGAAAGTAGAATTCGTTATTATTTAGATTCTAAAATGATTAAATATTATAGTAATTTCTTTGCTAAGAAAATTAGACGATCTAAAGATGATTTTTGGAGAGATGAAAGATTTGATCAAATGTCTATTTTAATGCAGGATGTAAGAGATGATTTATTGAAAAATATGTCTCATTATCAAAAAAAGATGGTGAAACTTGCTAGAAATCATGATCTACAACAAACACAAAAAGTGATTGCTAAACATCTTGCTAAAAATAAGATGAAAAAGATATTAAAAAATAAAAATGAAATTAATAAGTATTTATATCGTCATAAATATATCAATGAACCAATTGAAGAAAATTGGGTCATGTTTGAAACTTTTATGGGTAAAAGTTATGCGGATTCACCAAAGTATATTTATGAATATTTAGCTAAAAATTATCCAGGAAAATATAAATTTATTTGGGTTTTAAATGATCCTAAAGAAAAACTGCCTTATGAAGGAATCATTGTTAAAAGATTTACGAAGAAATATGCTTATTATTTAGCTAAATCTAAATATTTTGTTTTTAATATCAGACAACCTTTATGGTTTAGAAAAAGAGAAGGTCAAGTTTTCTTAGAAACATGGCATGGAACACCACTTAAACGTTTAGCTTTTGATCAAGAAGAGGTGACTGCAGCTTCTCCAACTTATAAATCTCAATTTTATCGTCAAAAACAAGAATGGGATTATTTAATTGCAGCAAATAAATTTTCAAGTGATATTTTTAAAAGTTGTTTTATGTATACCAATGGAACAATGCTAGAAATTGGTTATCCTCGTAATGATTTATTGTATGCACCAAATAAAGATCAAATTGCATTAGATTTGAAAAAGAAACTTCATATTCCATTAGATAAGAAAACAATTTTATATGCACCAACATGGAGAGATGATGAATACTATGGGAAAGGGCAATATAAATTTAAGTTAAAATTAGATTTAGAAATGATGAAAGAAGAGTTAGGAGATGAATATGTCATCCTACTTAGAACACATCATTATATTGCAGATGTGTTAGATGTTACAGGAGTTGAAGATTTTGCCTATAATCTATCTAAATATGATGATATTACTGAAATTTATTTAATTTCTGATATTTGTATTACAGATTATTCAAGTGTTTTCTTTGATTATGCTAACTTAAAAAGACCAATGTTATTCTATACTTATGATATAGATAAATATCGTGATGTTTTAAGAGGTTTCTATATTGATATGGAAAAAGAACTTCCTGGTCCACTAGTTTATTCGACTAAAGAAGTAATTGAT
>OLPU01000849.1_pt1 | contig 25333 bp, 20 predicted proteins | sample 1673111 | NCBI WGS metagenome assembly OLPU01 (sample SAMEA3136755, study PRJEB25190) | human gut metagenome | reverse complement strand
GCGTGACTATCGGCGGAATTATTCCGCCGATATAAAAAGAAATTTCAACTCACACGCTCCGTGGGGAGCGTGACACAGCGAAAATAAAATTTATGCGGTATCAATCCATATTTCAACTCACACGCTCCGTGGGGAGCGTGACTATATCAGGCGGAAAAAAATCCGCCTGATATAAAATTTCAACTCACACGCTCCGTGGGGAGCGTGACTCTACATATTGTATATGTGAAGTCACACCACCACAACAGAGCGGACATTTTACTAAAAATCACTTTAAAAAGCGATATTTTTTTACATAATATGTATTATATCTTCAGCGAACCTCCATACAAAACCAATATCACTGCACGTTCGCTCACAAAATCAAGCTGCCCTCAGGGTCATATGTTTCCTTTGCACCTATATGCTCCACTCTCCTCTTCCAATTATTACCCAAATAATAGAATCGAAGGCTATCTTGTTCTTCATCAATAATTTTCATAAGTCTATCTTTTAATTTCAAGAATGTTCCGTAATCAACATCAACTTCAAACACAGAATTTTGCACTCTTTGTCCGTAATTAACACATTCCTTTGCAACCTTGCGAAGTCTTTTCCTACCTGCCGCATCGACAGTTGACACATCATAACTTACCAAAGTCATCATCAATATCACCTACTTCACCAAATAACACGGATACTCGTCAATTTCACCACGCACAAATTTTGCAAGCAACATACTTTGCACATACGGCAAAAGTCCCATAGGAATTTTTTCCTTCAAATACGGATGTATCATATCGGTACGTTTTTTCTCCTGCCATTTTGAGAGCACCTTTTTCCTTCCGTCATCATTCAAGAAAACTGCACCGCTTAACTGTACGTCAAAATCTTCGGGTTTAATAATTTTAAGATTTATTAATGTCAACACAAATCTTTCAACAATACATCTTCCCTCCTCGACCAAATCGCACGCAAGCGATTCACGTCCGGGGCGAAGCGAATGATAAAATCCCATATAACTGTCCAACCCCACACTTTCAAGTGCCGCCGCATATTCACGGGTAAAAATCGTATATAAAAACGACAACATTGCATTCACCCTATCGAGCGGAGGTCTTTTACTTCTCATTGCAAAACAGAAATCGTCTTTTTGATGAAGAATAAGGCTGTCAAACACATCAAAATATGCCTTTGCACCATTCCCCTCCGTACCGAGTATGCCGTCATAATCATCTGTGATATACACGCTTTTAATACAACCGTCCAAGCGTTCTATACAATGAGTCAGCTTGCCGTCCTCATCAATTTGCGGATAATCTTTAAGCGTTCTTTTCACAACACTTTTTGTATTCGCCAATTTTGCGGCAACGGTATTTTGTCTTAAAAGTGCAGGCGGTTTTGAAAAAAGTTCGTATTGACGTTTTCTCAGCAACACATTTCCGTGTGACGCCCCCTGCACGCGAGCCAAAAATCTGCCTGACGGAGATATGAAGTTAATAGGTATGCCGTAATCGGCACACTTCCCCATGAGTGCAGGCGAACAGCCAAGATAGCTGAAACAAAATATTGCCTCAATATTTGAAAACGGAAGTCGTAATTTGACCTCATTATTTTCCTTACATACAACATTTTCACCGTCGAGAGTCATGTATATATTTTCATTCGTGACATACAAAGTATTCAAAAGTTTTCTCATACGCAATCCTCCTCAATAAGCTGTTTAATGCTGTACTTTTTCGTTTTAGGCATACACAAATCTTTAATCGAGCAACCACTGCACTTTTGACCTTTTATTTTTGGAGGAATAACACCGCTTTCCATTACGTTTTGCATTTTGCCGACCAAATCATCAAGCAATGCTTTATACATGTCGTACTCCTCATCAAACGGCATTTTCACACGTTTTCTTGTATCGGCATAATATATGCACCCCTCACTGTTGCATTTCCAAATATAGTCCGCACACAATTTTTGAGCAAACACCTGTATCGCGTCAGTTTCTCTTATAGAGCCGTCTTTAGGCTGCGTAGGCTTGTATTCCACAAGTCTGACAGTGTACTTTCCGTCAAGACCGTCTATCGGTACGCCGTCTTTATTTTTGCAAAACTCTATACAATCCGCAACGCCATACAAATCAAGTTCATCATTATACAAAGTAACCGAGCTTAAAACAACCTTGTTATTGCTTTTGAATTGGTGTTTGCCTGAATGTACGTTTTCGTGCATAATATTCGCCAACACAACCGAAACATTTTCAGCCCAAGCATTCTCAATTTCAAGCAATCCGAATCTTCTCGGGCAATACATATAATGCTGTATTGTCCTTATATTAATCATGCTTTTTCCTGAAGTTCTACTCCTTCAGGCATATTTTTATCGACAGTGATTTCATAGTCATTGAAACTTCTCGGAACTTCCACTCCGTCTTTTTTGCCGATAACAATTTTGTCAAACAACACATTCGCCGGAGCATTTCCGAGTAAGGAATCATGCTTGAATACATAAAGTTTTCTTACGCACATTTTACCTCTTGCGGCACTTCTGTCGTGTTCAAACATATTGATAATGGCCTTCCACAAAAGTTCAAGATCTTCTTCCGAAAACTTAGTAATTTTCTGTGCAAGCATAGCCGACACATATCCGTCCGCCCTGTACAAGCCATACGGTACTATGCTCTTTCTGCCCATAGTAGCACTATCACTTTCATTTGTTCTTGCCTGTCTTGTAATTGTTATATCCTGTGTAAATATCGGATCAACACTCTTTGCAAAACTAATCTGAACAGGACCTCTGACAATACCGCATGGGTCGTTACCTGTACTCATAACCGCACCGAATGTTCTTACATCAAAATAATTTTGACATATGTAATCTCTTGCCGCTCTTACCGCCTCAGGATTTTTACCCTTTTGACCTGTCTTTTCGCCTATTGCCTCATATGCCTCCGTAAATTTTGTGTTAAGTGCCTTATCAGGCTTTACAAGAATATTATAATACGGCTCATCTTCTTTAAAAATTTCCACAAAGTTGCGGATTTTTCTCTTTAAGCACACATCTGTAACAAGTCCTGCCGACGTTTCGGGATCAATTCTCGGCATATTGCCTGCATCGGGATCACCGTTGGGGTTGCCGTTTTCTACATCAAAAATAACTGTAAATTCGTATCTGTTTTTAATTGGTTCCATAATTCTCTACTTCCTTTCATATTTCCTTATCTTCTTTTTTCTTATAAAAATCTTGTGTTTGCTGATAATAGCCTATAATAAACTTACCTTGCTCGCTAAGCGGTAATGTCTTTGGAAATTTGCCGTTTAGCTTGTCCATAATTTCACCCGTAACTATCTTATATTTAACTTTATATTCAAGTTTTTCAATGTGGTATTGCGAAAGCTTTATAAGTTTCGGAAATACCGTTGACGGATTTGCACAAGCTGACGCAAAATATGAATCCTTAATCGTTCTGTTCAATCCAGGCAATGCGTCCGATTGAACTTTTTCAAGTACGGCAAAAAGTCTGCCGCACAGATACGCTTGATTATTATTTTCAATATCAAGTGCCATTTTTCTCTCCTCCTTATTTTTTGAATATCTATCTTTTCTGTTTATGCAAGCCTTGATAATGCCTGCACGAACATAATTCACCGATTTATCCGTTTTCACTCGTCTTACAGCATTTTCAAGCAAAGACTCGGGATAACGTGTACCGTTTATTATAGCACCGAACACCGAAGCCATAAGCGGCGGCGGTGTAGTATAATTTGTGCTTTGAGGCGGTTTTAATTCTCGGAATATTCGCCACATCGGTATATTTCCTTTTGAATTAACAATCATTATATCTGCTTGATGTCTTGCTATATGTGAAAATATGTTGCCGAATTTATCACGGTATATAAATTTCTGTGCAAGACGCGAAACATTCGGAGCAATTCCCACAATATAAAACTCAACATTTTTATCAATATCGAGTTCTGTAAAATCGGGACTTTTGCCCTGATTTACGTCATTAAGCGATTTAAGCAAAATACCGTTCATTTCATCTGCATCAATCTTATCGTCAAACCCAAGCATTGAAGCAAACAAATCCGTTTCTTTTGAATCGTCATCTGACATCGCCCAAAATACAACTGTCATATCATCAAGATATATTCTGTGATTTTTGTCTGCGATTAAAGTGTTTAATGCCTCTGTGTAGTGTTTCATAGTAGTTTGCGTTATGGAACTGTTGTACGCCTGTTCTTTGCCGTATGAACACTCTGCCGTATTATTTACGCAAACCATTAACGCACCTGTTGCATTTGCATTTCTTACACCCTTGATTTTATCGTGCGTTACCGATATTTCGCCTTTTTCTCCCGTAACGGCACATATGTCATTACCCTGCACCGGTCCGGCTGATTTTTTCAGTTCCGTTATCTTTTGAGCAATTTCGCCGTCAGTATCGTGCAATTTTATTTCAGGGTGTCCGTCAAGACCAAAAATAAAATTCGCCGTCGAGTATGCCTTGCCGAGATTTACAAGCAACTCATTTTCGGTTTCGACCTGCGGATTCCACTTTTGCAGAAAGTTTCTGTATGCCGTAACTATATCCGATGTCATACCCTCTGTAAATTCAAGGTTTTTGTCCACAAACGCTTTATGCGATTTCTTCGCCTTATCCGTACTGTCCTCAGTTGAATATGTACCGCTCTTATTGTCATAATTAAGTCCGAAAATGTATAACGGTCTGTGTTCGACAATATTTCCGTCTATACCGGGTTTCTGTGTTCTCTCCGGCAAAACTACCGATATAGGCTGAAGTTTGGTTTTACCCTTACTGTCGGGTTCACTTTCCTGCTCCACGTTTATAATATCGCTTACTGTACCGTCTTTTCTCAGCATAATCATATGCGTGATATTCTGTCTTGAAAAACCGTCTTTGCAAACCTTGTCATTTCTCGCAAGAATATCGTAATATTCATTCAAAGCCTTTATCAGCATTTCATCATCTCCCTATATTTTGCTACATCTATAACACCGTCAATCATATGCGGTCTGTAAAAAAGTGCGTCTGCCTTGTCCGAAAAATTACGTTTATCCCAATCATTATCTTTCGGATGTCCGCCGTCCTCAAACTTCATATGATACAGCATAAATCCTAAATCCGTATCACCTTTTAACGTATCCGAAACATTTTCAAGCGGAAATTCCTCCACAAGCTCAATACTCTTTACGGGAAATTCACGACACCCAAGCACAGGTTGTCTGAATTGTTGACCGTTTCTTAAACGTCTTAGAAGAATATTATAATGCTTTTCCTCCGACTCGTCATCATGGTCACTCTGTATACCCGTAAGTTCAAAGTGAAATTCCACGCCGTAACATACATCTTTCAAAATCATACTTCCGCGTTGATTTATCATATCCTTAGTATAAATCGTTGCATCACCTGTACCGTTTTTCATACTTTTTTGTACCGACTGCAATTTTATTTTTTCCTTAACCTCATTACGGCGAACATTGATAAATGTTATCGGATTAAAAACGATAATCTTATCAATTACATACCGAATTGCCGGTTTCCAATACACCGACTTTATCAGTCCCTCAAGCGCTCCCGGTGTCGGAACATCATAACTCACACGTTCAACTTTCATCTCAGGACGTGTAAATGCGGCATAATCACCTTTAATCATAATTTTAAATCCATAACTCATTTTAACCTCCTCATATAAAACAATCTACATCATTTTCCAACGTCAAACCCACGTCCGACTTATAATAATCTGTATTTGCAAGTATGCAAACACCACAATCAAGCTGTTCTATAATCCCCTCTTTAATCATTTCTTCAAGCTCCCAAATATGTACGGACGCGCTGTACTGCTGTAATTTTCGTTTTACGGACAGTTTTCCGTATCTGAGCTGTTCAATCAAATCTTTATTTTCATCACGCGGAATTACTATTCCTATAACTTGATTTTTGATAAACTTAAAATTCTCGGCATACGTTCTGAACGGTATTTCATCAAATTTCAAATTTTCACCCATAAGCGAAGTTATAGTACTTTTGTCTATATTGCCGTCATTAAACGCAAATAAGCGACTGTAATATTCTTCAATACATTTGTCGGTTGAAATATTGTCAAATTCCTCAAATAAATTTCGTGTTATATTTGATTTAAGCTGAATTTCACCTTTTCCGCCGTCTGTTTCAAAAACAAACACATCGCCCATATCCATCTTACCCTCACGGTTACATCTACCGCCGGACTGCAATATGTTATCAATCCCCGCAATTTCTCTGAACACCGCCTTAAAGTCAAGGTCAACACCCGCCTCAATCAGTGATGTTGAAATCACGGTCGTATTAATTCCGTTCTTTATATCTTCCTTTATTTTTGCAATAATCTCCGAACGGTGCAAAGGCGTCATATATGTTGACAAATGATACTTGTTACCGCTGCAAATATCATATAATTCCCTTGCCGTTTTCCTTTTGTTCACAATTATAAGTGCATTGTCATATTCCTGTGCCTTTTCTGCCAGTGAAGTAAGTTCACACTTCCCGATATACTCATATCTGCACTTATAAAATACGTTAAACAACGACGTATCCTTAACCGCATTTTCTATTTTGACACCTGACATATACCTTTCCATAAATTTATCATAATTCGGCATTGTCGCCGACATCAAAATTGCCGTACTGTTAAGATACTTCGTCACATACCCTATCGCCCTTAAACAAGGCTGAATATAGTCAATCGGCAGCATATGTATTTCGTCAAATATGATAACACTGTCCGCCAGATTATGAAGTTTCCTAAGTCGTCTGCCTTTATAATGATACAGTGATTCAAAAAATTGAATATTCGTTGTTACTATAAGTTTTGCGTCCCAATTTTCACAGGAACGTTTTAATTTTTCCGAAGTTATTTCGTTCTCATCTTCATTTTTATCATCATCAAAATCATAATTTGAATGGTGCTGCAACACAGGAAGTACATCACCGAAAATATCCTCGAATACCTTTGCTGTCTGTTCAATTATACTGACATACGGAATTACATATATAATACGTTTTTTCTTATTCTTTATCGCAGTTTTCAAAGCCGCTCTTATACTGCAAAGAGTTTTTCCGCTGCCTGTCGGCATATTCAATGTATACACATTCGCATTCGATTCAACGCTTTTATAAACCTGTTCTTGTATAATACTTCTTGATTCTTGAAGTTTGGTTTCTATTTTAAAAGAATTAAGTTTTTCACATACTTTTTCGTATGCTTTTTGAAAATCTCCGTCTATACCTCTGTCTGTGTTGGGAGTTACAAACCGCTCCGTATCTATAAAATCCGCGTCCGTAAGGCATGAAAACAAATATCTTGTAAAAAAAGAATACCTTTCAATAATTTCTCTCTGATTACTGACATCAAAAAGTTCTCTCAAATTATCTTTGGGATATTCAAGTTTAACTTCATTTTCATACGCAGAATAATCGCCGGTTTTTCGTTTCATTCTGCCGTGCAAGGTCGAATCTTCTTCACCGTCAACTTTCTTTCCGCCGTCAGGTAAACCCGAATGATGTCCCGCAACGCAATACTCAATCATAGGCACATATGATTTCGGCGGTGCTTTCGCAACTTCTTTTGCACCGCATATTGCGTGTTCCACTCGGATATTTTCCGCACCGTTTATACGTTTTTGAAAATCCGATGTATACTTGCCTATATCGTGTATTTGCCCCACAAATTCGGCTATATCCGCCCAAAATTCATTCGCATTTTCACGACATAACTTCGATGTTCCGTTCAAGTGGTCCAAAAGCAGCTGTTTCCGTCCGTCGTCTGATGTATGTCCAATATATTCCATAGCAATCATCCTTTTTGTACAAATTATACTTTTATCATATCACTTTATTCGTGCAATTTCAACATATATTTTACTTTTTAGTAATTATCTATTAAATATACCTATAATTTTTATATATTTGCACCAAAAAAGGAACACATAAACAAAGCATACGCATTGTTTATATGTTCCCCAATGATTAGCTTAATTGAGTCTGCAGACAAATCCGCAACGATTTTGACTGCATTCTGTTTAATTATTATTGATATTAAAGCAATATCTCGCCTTTTCAGGCACTGAGCCTATCATACAAGGATTATGAATACTGAAATAATCCATAACATAACCCTTGTCGGTATAGATGTTTACACTCTTTTTGTCTTTCATCATTCCCGAATTATTTTCAATAACAATCTTCTTTATTTTTTTACAGTTGATTTCAATGTCCGAACGAGTGTAATTGCAAGCAATACTTGCATCTGTATTTTCCAAATTCATAGAATTGTTCAAAATGTATATTCCCTTGTACTCATCATCTCTGTTCGAGTAAGAAGAAAAGCATCTCAAACCTCTTGTTTCGATAGTATTTCCTATATATTTCTGTTCAAATTCAGTCGTCAGCTTAATATATATCGCCTCTGTAGAGCCGGTATAACGTGCAACGGAATTTTCGCCTGTATTTTTTACCGTATTGTGATAAACCAATTCATACGGACCTTCGATACCCGTTTCAACGCAATTTTGTACAACGTTATTTTTCACAATCGTATTAGGGAGTGATGTTCCCATACCCGCGAATATCGCCGCACAACCGACACCGCTTGTAAGTGCGTTCGTATCATTTACGGACGGTTTGCCGAAACCGATATTTTTGCACACATTATTTTCAATAATGTCTGCATATTTGCCCGAAACAGTCGGAGTCCAATAATCAATCGCCCCCCAAACACTGTTGTTAATCGTGTTATTTCTTATAACATAATCGTCAACATCGCCGACAAAACTTATTGTCTTACCACAGCTGTTCTCGAAAGTACAATTTTCAATAAGCACATTTTCAGCCGGACTTTGTGCATCACCGACTATTCTTATACTGTAACCGCTGTTTGAACTGTCCGAAATCTGATTGCCGCAATTTTCAAACTTTATCATAGGAAAATTTTCAAAATCTATATTTTCGACATATAAATTCTCAACATTCTTCACAATCTGATATGACGGCACATCGTCCGAATAATCTGCAACAAGCGTTGCCCGTTTTCCGCCGGAAGTTTTTATCACCGTGTCTGAATTGAATATTGACGGATATTTTCCGTATTTAATTGTACTGTGAACTTTGTATTCATTCGGAGCAAGTGTGTTTATTGTTCCGTCTTTGCCTTTTATGTCGTTTGAAACACTGCCGGCAGAAAACTCATACAAGTCAGTTCCCAACAGTACTGATGACGTATCATAATTCTTAAAATCCGCTTCGGCGATTTCTTCGGGTGTAAGTTTAAACAGTTCACCGTTTTTCGATTGAATGTTCGACTTGTGACTGTCTATCTCCTTACGTATTTGCAAAACAGCATTGCGTGACGAATTACTGTCCGCTGCGTATACAAAATCCGCACCGAATGTCATGCACATCATCAATACCGTTAAAAGAGCCGTAATTTTTTTCATTTTCAACTCCATAGCCTTTCTCAAATAAAAAACCAACTTTAATAATAGCGTCTGTAAAATTGCAAATTCAATTCATACAAATTTCAACCGCCATTACATACATTTTATCATTAATTATTCATTTAATCAAGACTTTTCAATTAATATTTTCAAATAAAAAAGCATATCATTTCCAAAAATGATATGCTAAAATTTTTAATAATTTTCTGCGTGAATTTCAAAATATGCTTGCGGGTGATTGCACACAGGACAAACCTGCGGAGCTTTTACGCCTACAACAATATGACCGCAGTTACGGCACTCCCAAACCTTGACTTCACTCTTTTCAAAAACCTCTTTTGTTTCAACGTTGTGAAGCAATGCACGGTAACGTTCTTCGTGAGTTTTTTCTATTGCAGCTACCATACGGAACTTTTCAGCCAATTCGGTAAAGCCTTCTTCTTCGGCAGTTTTTGCGAAATCGGCATACATATCTGTCCATTCAAAATTTTCGCCCTCTGCCGCCGAAACAAGATTTTCTGCAGTTGTTCCGATTCCGTTTAATTCTTTAAACCACATTTTTGCGTGTTCCTTTTCATTGGCGGCTGTTTTCAAAAACAAATCCGCTATTTGTTCAAAGCCGTCTTTCTTTGCCTTCGACGCAAAATATGTGTATTTGTTACGCGCTTGCGACTCACCCGAAAAGGCAGTTCTTAAATTTTCCTCTGTTTTTGTTCCCGAATATTTGTTTGCCATTTATATTACCTCCGTAAATTTACTCATATATAATATATACCACTATACACGAATTTTAAACAACATTTTTCTATGTCTTGCATTTTTCCGTTTTTTGTATTAATATATGTTTTGGGGTGATGATATGAATGTTGAAAAAAATATGTTTACAATCGGTGAAATGGCAAAATCAATCGGAATTACAAGAAAAATCATATTGAATTACGAAGCAAAAGGATTGATTACTCCGGACGTTAAGGACGGCAAAAACGGAAATCGTTATTATACCGTAGATACGTTCACTAAAATTCGTACAGTACGTATTTTTCAAAAGCTCGGTCTGTCGCTTGATGAAATTCACGCCTATTTAGACGGTAAAACAGATTTATTACCGCTTATCCGCCGCCTTGAAGCTATGCGTGACGAAATAAATTTGAATATTGAAAAGTTGTATGAAAGAGCAAACACCAATCCCACACAAATCAAGGAAATCCACATTGACAAGCAAACGATTTATCGACGCACTTTTACTACGGAAAGTATTCTCGATAAAACAAATATTCTGCGCGATACCGCAATACTTGCCATGCGTGAATACGGTACCGATATGACAAGGCGAATGTATTTTTTAGAATACTCATTGTCCGCACCCAACGAAATTTCTTACTGTGTTGCCGTACCGCCTGAAAGCAGCGGCGAACATATCGTCGTACTGACACCAATGCGTGCAATTTGCATTTATCATCACGGTGCATATGAGGAACTCCCGAAAGTTCGCGAAAAACTTTTGTTGTATGCCAAAGAGCATAATCTCACACCTTTGGGAATGTGCCGTCATACATATCTTGAAGGTCCCCCGCAGCATAAGGATAAAAAACTTTTCATAACACAAGTGGCTCTGCCGATAGAAGAATAAAAAAACTCCCGAACATATAAGTTCGGGAGCTTTTGTTTTTTACATAAAGAACGGGAAAAAATCGTTCTGAACCATATATCTGTTATTCATTTCTTCGATTTGCAAATCGGTGTAACCTCTGTTTACCGCTTTTCTTGTGTTTAAATTAACAGCTTGTACCAAACCGATTACTTTTTTTGCATTATTATCATTTAATTCAACATCATACTTGTCAAACAAACTAAGAATATCAGGAGCGTTTTCATTGCTCATTTTACATTCCATTTCAATTTCAAAGCATAAGTTTTCGCCCTTTACTTCATCCATACCCATTCTCTTAATCAAGTAATGTCTAAGTGCAAGATATTCGTTGGTTTCTTCAATATATCCCGGGTTAGCCATTTTCATAATCTTTTTTCTTGACGGAATATAGAACGGTTTGTTACCTTGCGTTTTCAACAAATCATCATAAAAACCTTCTTCCAAAACATAAGTGTTTACAATCGAATTGTTGTATATTTCCCACAAATCCATTTTACCGTTGATAGTATTAATCAATTCCATAAAATCTTCTTTTGAAATATCATGATTTTGCTTGTCGTATATTTCAAAAACCTTGTCCAACGGAACAATTTCGTAAAGTTCCGCAAAAACATTGCAGTAATTTATTATTTTATCTCGGACTTCCAAATCGCCTTTTGATTCGTTTGTATAACATTTAGCAACTAAGTATTTCACTTCGTCACACAAACTGTATTGTTCGTTTTCAAATGATATATAACCCAATTCCAATAAAAGTCCGATTTTGAAAACATCCAACTTTTCAATTTCGTTGTTCTCGCACCAATTTACAAGACATTCCGTTTGTTCTTTGTCAAGCGCCGCAAGAACTGTCTTAAAATACTCGTCTGATAATAATATTTCCGATATGCTTTCTGCCACTTCGCCCTTGTTCATTTTTGAACGACCTTTTATATTAAGCTCTTTTGCCAAGTCAAGCATTTCGGGCTTTTTCCAAGACATTATATTATCAAATATTTTCATTTTTCTACCCCTTAATATTTTTTTAATATTATATCATTAAACTTTCACATATACAAGCCATAAAAATAAACAATACTTTCCGCAAATTCTATCCGTCAAGTCAGCCAAACCTCTAAAAATTCCGCATAAAACAACACCTGCGGCAAATGTTAGAGTTCAAGGCAATGCCCTTAGCTCCCTCACAAACACCGCAGGTGATATTTTAAACTATATCAAATTGTTTTGAGAATGTCAAACTTTGATGTGTCCCCTCTTTTTTAATCAAAACCGATAAGAGGATTATATTAATCATATTTATCCTCTTTGACACTCACCGTCACTGCCATCTTTCGGCTCGGATATGTGACTTCGTCACCACTTCAAATGAACCGTATATTATTTTATCAGCCCACAGCCTCATTCGGATCGTCATACGCAGTCATACCCGGTATTATCCAAATTGTTTGGTTCTTTTCTTCCCAGTCAACTCGGCAATCCAACACATCTGTTATATCACGAAGTTTAAAGTAGTTGTTACCGTCGATATTATAGCAAGTTGCCTGAACGGGAACTCCGTCAAGAGTTAGAAATGCCGATGAAGAAACGGCTGTTCTCGTTTCACCGTCACCTGCCGTCAACTCACCTCCGACCGATGTGTAATCAAAATAGCTTAACATATCAATCGAATTTGTTGACGCGTCATACTTAATATCAAATGTTTTAATTGTTCCGTTAAGCATTTCCGCAATATCTCTGAGTTTGAAATAGTTACTGTCGTCAATGTTGTATGCAACGGCGTTATATTTGTTACCGTCTATATAAACAGGCTGTGTTTTGGCAACAGATGTTTTACTGAACTCAGTTCCCGGATAATATGTAAACGTTTGATAATGTTCATCATTCTGTAGGATATAACGAATATTTCCGTCATAAAGAATAGTATATGCTTTTCCCGTTTCTATTTCGTCAGGATAATCAGGGTCGGGAGTATACGAATAATCTTCAATATTATATACATTAGCCCAATCTTGATCATTTAAAAAGCTTATTTCATTTCGATTTAAAATGTCCGCATATATTTTAGCTCCCTCATATGACTCGCCGTACTCATGCGCCTTAAGAAGCTCATAAGCCTCTTTTGTATATGCCTCTGCACCATATGCACTCCATGGCGAATCAACCGCAAGAACACCGATCGGCGCACCAAGTGCCGCTATACCCGATGCTGACGGTGTGCTGACAAAATCAGTCAAATTGCTTGTAGGAATATAACATTCTTTTGAATTGAAATATATTTTTGAATTTGTGCCGTCATAATCTTTTTCAATAACATCAACTGTTGTACCTGTTTTTACCTTGCCCACAACCGAAGAACCGTCCGAAACATCGCAGTCACTGCTTACTTCCGCCTTATACGAAATAGCCGGCTTTTGAGTATTTGTGTACTGCACATTAACATACTGTGATTCAACATAATACAAACCGTGCTTGTAATAAATCTTGTAATGACCGTTTTGCGGCGTTGCGTCCACTATTTGAACAGACTGATTTATTTTGTAAACACCCGATTTTACATAATCCGTTGAGTCGGGAGTTGTCTTTACCATAAGCGGAGCGGTTGCTTTTCCGATAGCTTCAATTTCCGGAGGAGTTGTCACTTGATTGTTAATATCTAAGATATAACAATTTTTTCTCGGTACAAAATATACGGCAGGTTTCCAGCTTGTGAAAGCAGTACCGTCTTTTTCGCCGCATTGTCTGATTGTACCGCGTGATTCGTCAACACCGCCTTCGCTCCATATTGCAACCCAATCTTCGTTATATCCGACAACGTCAAATTCACTTGTTGCACCTGCATAAAATGCTGTGTTGGCATTTGCCTCTGTTCTTGACTTTTCCGCAAACGGAGGATCATAGCCGATTTCTTTAAGTTCGTCCAATCTCTTAGAGTGATAATTAATCGGCGGATTGCCCGGATAGAACGATGCCTTTACCGAACCGAATTTACCCTCATCACCGATATGTATAACTGCTTTACCTACTAACGGTAACGATGCCGGTCTTTTATGTCTTACCCATTCAGTCGGAACTTTTGCGTAGAAATTCATTTCTTCACCTTCAGTTGTTTTTGAACCGCCGTAGATGTAATCAGCAAGGAAAACCATATTTATTGCGTGTTGATATTTTTCATCATCCGACTTTAAAGACTCATTCAACTTTTCTTCAAAGTCCTCTGCCGCCTCAAGTGTATCTTTTCTGTTTGCATAAGCATACACATAACCGATTGTACCGTCTTTAAGCTGAACTTTGTGGTAATTGTCCGCTATTTGGTCCTTGCCGTTTATGTACGCCTCCAAAACCGTCAGTTTCTCATTTTGGTACACAACACTGATACTTCCGGACGGTGTCGGATTTTTTGTGACGTTCATACTTCCTACTGTTACATAAGCCTCACTGCCGTCCTCAATATCCGTTGCGAAGACAGGCACTGCAATCATGGTAAATACCATAATCGCCGCAAGCAATGTGCTAAAAACTTTTTTCATTTTAATCCCTCTTTTCTTAAATTTTTTATTCCGTCTTGGCAGACTATGTTCTATAATTATTATACACCGTACACCGATGTACGATGCAATGGATTTTCAAAAAAAATTAAATTTTTTCTGAAACAAAAACTTTTAATGTCATATCAAAAGGAGTTTTATTTTTCATTGCTAAAGCTACACTGAACCTCGGAACTGTCTGTTTTTCATAATACAGCAAAACCTCCTGCATAATCACAGGAGGTTTTTGCACTGATTTATCTTCGGCATCCACAGTCACTGTCATCTTCCGGCTCGGATATGTCATCTTGATCACATTCCAAGAATTCGCCCCTCTCAGGCGGGAAGAATTCGTCAACCGGGAAATCTATTCTCTCAAATAAGTCACAAGGATTGTCATCCGTTGCCCCTACACATTCTTTTTGAGGGATACAGAAGTCATATGACGGGATAAGAAGTTGAACGTGGCGTTCGATTTTAATTATGGAGAAAATACCCAAAGATACGAACACACGTTTTGCCTCATTGCCTGTTACAAACTGATCGTCAAACACTCTGCAAACCGACGCAGGCACAGACGCCAAATCGAAATCATCATCACAGCAACAAGATTTTCTGTCACGTACATCAACAAGCTTTGCACCCAATGTTATCGGGTCTACCACCTCTACCACTGCATGCGGCATATTTGTTTTTCTCCAAAGCTGCGGATCAAAAGCGTCCTCCTTATACTTCGACTCAAACACTTTTGCATTACCTTCCGAACCGAAAAGTATAACTTTTTTATCAAAAGTCGCAAGACCCTCAACTTCTGTCGGACGGCCCACTCCTGTAAATACTGCTAAAGTTACTTTAAAGAAATACTTCAAATCAACCGAATAAAAACCTCTGTTAAACGGCACAGCCTCAATATCCGTAAACACCCAAATCACTTCGGCTTTTGTGCATTTAACGTTTATTGCTCTGTCCACAATATCCTGACCGCACGAAGTCAAGTACACGCGTACATTTTCCAAGCAGTCTTTATCTCTGCAACTGTCATATATCTTATCAGTATGTACACACACTGCTTCACGGAAATTTGTATCACAAGGATATTTTCTTTCTCTTCCGCAGTCATTACAGCAATTTCTGTTACAATCAGCCATTTATTATCATTCCTTTCTATGTTTTTGGGGTTTTCCCTTGGTATAGAATATGAAACTCACCGAAAAGTGTTACTTTTACCGATTATTTTAAATTAAAGTCTGAAAATTGCAAACATTTCTATTTGGATTATGATATAATATGAAAAGTTTAGAAGTATCACGAAAGGAATTAAAACATGAACAAAATCACAGTAACCACAAACAAAAAAGCATCTATGTCCGATTTTTACGGTATATTTTTTGAAGACATAAACCATGCCGCCGACGGCGGACTTTACGGTGAAATGATACGCAACAGGGCGTTTGAATTTTCACCTATGGACAATCCGTCATATCAGGCGTTGACGGCTTGGAAACGTATTGAAGAGGGCGGTGCGTCGGTGTCGTCATTTGTATCAAACAAATCACCGTTTTCAAAGCGAAATCCGAATTATCTTATTCTTGAAATTAACAAAGCAGGTACAAGAGCCGGTATAAAAAATCTCGGCTACAACAGCGGTATTGCGGTAAAGGAAAATGAAAGCTACAATTTTTCATGCTACGCAAAAAGTGACAAGCCTTGTGAAATAACAGTTTCAATAGACAACGCATACGGTGAAGTCATTACAGAAAAGTCGCTTAACATCACGTCAAACGAATGGACGGAGTATTCATTTACATTAACATCACCTGTTAACGATTTTTCGGCAGTGCTTGCAGTCACATCAAAGCAAGAATGTAAATTCTGTCTTGATTTTGTATCATTATTCCCCGTTAAAACCTACAAAAACCGCAAAAACGGTATGAGAAACGACATAGCCGAAATGCTTGCGGACTTAAAGCCTAAATTTATGCGTTTTCCGGGCGGTTGTCTTATCCACGACGGCACACTTAATTCCGACGACAGAAACTCAATGTACCGTTGGAAAAATACAATCGGTGCTGTAACCGACAGACCGTCACGACGTAACAACTGGCGATACAATCAATCGTTGGGACTCGGATATTTTGAATACTTCCAATTCTGTGAGGACATCGGTGCAAAGCCTCTGCCTGTACTTCCTGCCGGATATAATCCGCATATGGAGCAAGCCGTTCCGCTTGACGAAATTCAGGAATGGATTGACGACGCACTTGACCTTATCGAATTTGCCAACGGCACTGCCGACACGAAGTGGGGCAAAATAAGATGTGATATGGGACACGCCGAGCCGTTCAACCTTGAATATCTTGCAGTCGGCAACGAAGAAGTCGGTCAGGGCTTTTGGGATAGATATGACCTTTTCCACAAAGCCATAAAAGAGAAATATCCGCAAATAAAAATAATCAATTCCGCAGGGCCTTTCCCGCAAGGCGGCGAATTCGAACGCGGTTGGAACAACGCAAAAAAGAACGGCTCTGACCTTGTTGACGAGCATTACTACACATCACCCGAATGGATGCTTGCCAACTGCCACCGTTACGACAATATGCCGTCAGACGGTCCGAAAGTATTCTTAGGCGAATACGCGTCATGGGGCAACACATATTACAACGCACTTATCGAGGCGGCATATATGACAGGACTTGAAAACAACGCACACGCAATCGGTCTTGTATGCTATGCACCGCTTTTATGCAATGTTGACTACATAAACTGGCAGCCCGATATGATTTGGTTTGACAATCACAGAGTATACGGCAGTGCAAATTACTATGTACAAAAAATGTTTATGAACTGCACAGGCAACAATTTGCTTGACGTAAAGCACGACGGTTTTGACAAGCCTATCACTCTTGGCAGTGACAAAATCAGCGGTAATATTGAGATTGAAGCTGACAGATGCAGTGCGGAATTTTACGATATTAAAATCACCGACATCGCAACAGGCAATGTAAAAACATATGAAAATCTATCATTCAACAACGGCGGTAAAGCCGTTATAGACAGCATAGACTCAAATCATTACAAAGTCGAATTTACCGCCAAACGTACTGCAGGCGACAAAGGTTTCCGCCTGTTCTTTGGCAAGTCGGACGATAAAAACTTAATTCAATGGTTTATCGGCGGTTGGCAAAATCAAGACACAGAAGTCAACGCACAAGTAAACGGACGCGGTTCGTGCCTTGACCACAACATTTTCTCCGTAATGACAGGACAGGAATACAAACTTTGCCTTGAAGTCAACGGCAGAAATATTACTACATATATAAACGGCAAAACCGCAAACACTACAATCGACAAACAGCCTGTTATGGAGGAATTGTACTACACCGCAAGCAGTGACGATAACAACATTTATATCAAAGCGGTCAATGTGCGTGACACCGAAATAACATCTGAAATATGTGTTGAGGGCGTAAACGGCATTAACGCAAACATAACGGAACTTTCCGGCAATTCGCTTAATGATATGAATGATTTCGACAATCCGAAAAAGGTATCGCCGAAAACATCAGCTTTAACCGCCGTATCAAATACATTTGAATACACATTCCCGCCACAGAGCGTTACAATATTTACTGTACAGAAATAAAAAAACTTGAGCCTGGCGACAAGATGTCGCCAGCTCCAAAAATCACATCTTACGATGTAATTTTTGAGTACTTTTAGAGAAAAAATCATAAAGTTCCTCCAAAGTCGAAACTTTAGATTTTATGCCATTTCTGCCGCTCATGTCGCCAGAAATGATTTTTAATGAGGTCGTATCGGAAAGACATCCGACGCTCGTAGAGCGGTTTTGCCACAGGCAAAACTACTGAAAAAGCATCTCAAACTCCCAAGAACAAAGTAGACAAAACCATAACGGTTTTGTCTGCTATCTAAATCGGACGATTATAAATCGTCCGATTTTTTTGTAATCAAATATTACAAAGCGGAATAAATATAAACAAAAGGGGGTTATCCGTATGGAAAGCTTTGAAACTACTGCACCGATAATAGTTCTTGTCTGTTCACTTACCGCACTGTTATTTTCATTTATCGAATTTTACTCCGTAAAGCGAAAAAGCGAAGGTACGGATATGATGAAAAGTATCAGCAACAAAATACGCAAAGGTGCTATGGCATATCTTAAACGTCAATACAAAACGGTCGGAATATTTTTTGCGATTATGTTTTTCATTTTGACCGTACTTGCGTCGAAAAGATTTCTAAGTCCGTTTGTGCCGTTTGCATTTTTGACAGGCGGATTTTTTTCGGGATTATCGGGATATGTGGGAATGAATATCGCCACATATGCCAACACACGCACCGCGAACGGTGTTCGTGACGGACTTAACAAGGGTTTAAAAATCGCGTTTGCGTCAGGCTCTGTCATGGGGCTTACCGTTGTCGGTTTGGGACTTTTCGATATAAGCGTGTGGTTTATTCTTTTAAAATTCGTGTTTAAACTAAGCATAAACGACGTTATGACCGCTATGCTCACATTCGGTATGGGTGCAAGTTCAATGGCACTGTTTGCACGTGTGGGTGGCGGAATATTCACAAAAGCGGCTGATGTCGGAGCGGATTTAGTCGGCAAAGTCGAAGTCGGTATACCTGAGGACGATCCGCGTAATCCTGCCTGCATTGCCGATAATGTCGGCGATAATGTCGGTGACGTTGCAGGAATGGGTGCTGATTTGTATGAATCGTATGTCGGCTCGATTATTTCGTGCGGAGCGCTTGCGTCGGCGGCAGGACTTGGCTTTAACGGTGTACTTGTGCCGATGCTTATCGCCGCAATAGGCATAATTGCGTCTATTATCGGCACGTTTTTCGTTTCGACAAAGGAAGGTGCAACGCAAAAATCGCTTTTAGGCTCATTAAGACGCGGTACATACATTGCCTCAATCCTGTCGGCAGTCGGCTCGGCATTTCTTATTTTCACATTACTCCCCGACAATTCAAATGTATTTTGGGCGGTTATTTCGGGACTTATCGCAGGCGTGATGATAGGATATTTCACAGAGTATTACACGTCAGACTCTTACAATCCTACAAAAAACCTCGCAAAATCTTCAAATACAGGCTCGGCGACAATCATAATAGACGGTATTGCACTGGGAATGTCGTCAACGGCGATACCTGTTATTATAATCGGAATTTCGGTAATTATAAGCTACTTTACCGCAGGAGGTATGGCAAGCTTTGAAGACGGACTTTACGGAGTTGGTCTGTCGGCAGTCGGTATGCTTTCAACACTCGGCATAACGCTTGCGACAGATGCATACGGACCTGTTGCCGACAACGCAGGAGGTATTGCTGAGATGTCGGGGCTTCCCGATATAGTGCGTGAAAGAACGGACGCACTCGATTCACTCGGCAACACGACCGCCGCAACAGGCAAAGGTTTTGCAATAGGCTCGGCGGCACTGACCGCGCTTGCACTGATAGTTTCATACACCGATAAAATAACCGAAATGGGAATTGAACTTAATCTTTCCGTCACTAATCCCGCAGTGCTTATAGGCTTATTTTCAGGGGCAATGCTGCCGTTTTTGTTCAGTGCAATGACTATGAGAGCTGTCGGACGTGCGGCACAAAAAATTGTTGTTGAAGTAAGACGTCAGTTTAAGGAGATAAAAGGATTGATTGACGGAAAAGCAGAGGCTGATTATGAAACGTGCGTTGACATATGCACAAAATCTTCGCTGAAAGAGATGATTTTCCCCGCCGCACTCGGAATACTTGCACCGATAATTGTCGGATTGGTGCTTGGGTGCAACGGTGTTGTCGGTATGCTTGCAGGTGCTTTAATATCCGGTTTTGCACTTGCTGTAATGATGGCTAATTCGGGCGGTGCTTGGGATAATGCGAAAAAATATATCGAAGCAGGTAATTTCGGCGGTAAAGGCAGCGAAAATCATAAAGCCGCCGTTGTCGGCGATACGGTCGGTGATCCGTTTAAAGATACTTCCGGTCCGTCCGTTAATATATTGATTAAACTTCTGTCTATGGTTTCAATCGTTTTCGCCGCACTTATCGCCACATACGGTGGTATGGGGCTGTTTTAGGCATACAAAAAGGCGGTTTTGCACCGCCTTTTTAAGTATTATTCTAATGTAAATTCTTGTGTTGCTATAACAGGCTGTAACATATCTGATAAAATAAATACTTTCGCCGACTCGGCATTATCTGTTTTGCCAACAGAAATATTTGTACTGCCCGATGTTTCAAGCGGAACACGATTAAAGCCTGTTAATAGACCGTTTTCGTCATACATAGCCGCATAAACATAACAATCTTCATATTTTTGCTCCGGCTCAACATTAAAAGTATATGCCTCCCCAACTTTTTCTGTTTTTATCGTTGCAGTTGTCAAAGGTATATCTCTTTTATAATGAATAGTTGCATTTTTTAAATCGTCATTATAATTGCCTATGTTAATTTCGTTCCATTGTTTTTTTGTGCCGTTGTAATATACGTCTGTTAAATCAGTACATTTTCTAAATGCACGTTCATTAATTTTTGTTACACTATTGGGAATTTCTATCCTTATTAGATTCAGACAATTTTCAAATGCATAATCGCCTATATTTTTTATACCGTTGGGAATTTTTATACTTGTTAAATTTTCGCAATGTTCAAACGTACCAGCACCTATACTTGTTACACTATTTGGGATCTCTATACTCGTTAAATTTTCGCAGTACTCAAACGCACCAACACCTATACTTATTACACTATCAGGAAGTTCTATACTTATTAAATTTTCGCAATGTCCAAACGCACCAGCACCTATACTTGTTACACTATTTGGAATCTCTATACTTGTTAGATTTTTGCAGTACTCAAACGCATAATCGCCTATACTTGTTACACTAGTGGGGATTTTTATACTTGTTAGATTTTTACAATATCCAAATGCATCAGCACCTATACTTGTTACACTATTTGGAATCTCTATGCTTGTTAGATGTTCACAGTACTCAAACGCACCAGCACCTATACTTGTTACACCGTTTGGTACTATATATGATTTTTCAGTTTTTCCCAATGCATACTGTATCAATATAAGTTTATCTTTGTTAAACAAGTTGCCGTCTATGGAATAATATTTTGAGTTATCTTTGTCAACATTTATGCTTGTTAGACTTTGACAATAACTTAATGCCCTATTACCAATGCTCATTACACTATTAGGAATCTCTATGCTTGTTAGATTGTTGCAATGTTCAAACGCGCCATCGCCTATCTTTTTACACTATTAGGAATCTCTATATTCGTTAGACTTGAGCAATCCTCAAATGCATAATCGTCTATGCTTTTTACACTATTGGGAATCTCTATACTTATTAATTTTTCACAATTCCTAAACATATAATCATCTATACTTGTTACACTGTTTGAAATTTCTACACTTGTTAGACTTGAGCAATCCTCAAACGTAGAATCACCTATACTTTTTACACTATTAGGAATTTTTATACTTGTTAGGCTTCGGCAATAATTAAATGCTCTATTACCAATACTTGTTACACTGTTTGGAATTTCTATACTTGTCAATTTACCACATATTTCAAATGCAGAATTACCAATACTTGTTACACCGTTTTTTATAATGACATTTTTTATTTTACTCTGACCAAAGAAGTCATTATAATAATCATACATATCCCCCGTACCGCTGATTGTAAGTGTACCGTCCTCGCCAAGTGTCCAAGTAAGGTTTTCTCCGCAAGTACCGCTTGTTGCTACTTCAGCTGACGCTACAAGCGGCACAAATGCACAAAGCATGGACAATGCAAGAACAATGCTTAAAAGTTTCTTTTTCATTTGTTGTTTTCCTCCCACCAAAACAGGTTTTAAATAGTTAAAAATATGGTAAATATATTATACCACACATTTCTATATTTATCAACATATTTACTCACAAAAAAGGCAAGCCACATTTGTGACTTGCCTAAAATTCAAATTAGCCTTGTGTATTGTAGCTGTAGTTTGGAGCCTCTTTAGTGATATAAATATCATGAGGATGGCTTTCCTTTAGACCTGCGCCTGTAATTCTTACGAACTTACCGTTTTCCTTTAACAACTGAATTGTCTTAGTTCCGCAGTAACCCATACCTGAACGCAGACCGCCAAGTATTTGGAATATAGTATCAGAAACAGGACCTTTGTAAGGTACACGACCTTCAACACCCTCCGGAACAAGTTTCTTTGAACCTGTTTGGAAGTATCTGTCCTTACTTCCGCATTCCATAGCCGCAATAGAACCCATACCTCTGTAAACCTTAAAACGTCTGCCTTGGAATATTTCAAATTCGCCCGGGCTTTCGTCACAGCCTGCAAGCAAGCTGCCAAGCATAATTACGTCAGCACCTGCCGCAACAGCCTTAACAACATCGCCCGAATACTTAACACCGCCGTCGGCGATAACAGGGATATTGTACTTCTTTGCAACTTGGCTTACGTCATATACAGCAGTAATCTGCGGTACACCGATACCTGCAACGACACGGGTTGTACAGATTGAACCCGGACCGATACCGACCTTAACACAGTCTGCGCCTGCGTTAATAAGTGCCTCTGCCGCCTCACCTGTTGCGATATTTCCTGCGATTAAGTCCAAATCAGGGAATGCCTCCTTGATTTCCTTAACCTTATTTATGATATTCTTACTGTGACCGTGTGCACTGTCAAGTACAACAACGTCAACACCTGCATCATATACAGCCTTAACTCTTTCCAATGCATCGTTTGTAACACCGATTGCCGCACCGACCAAAAGTCTGCCGTTCTTATCTCTTGCAGAATTCGGATAACGGATAGCTTTTTCAATATCCTTTATTGTAATAAGTCCTTTTAAGTGATTTTTCTCATCAACTATCGGCAACTTCTCAATCTTGTGCTTTGAAAGAAGTTTCTGTGCCTCTGAAAGAGTTGTTCCGACAGGAGCAGTTATAAGATTTTCGCTTGTCATAGCGTCTTTAATTTTCTTTGCAAAATCTGTTTCAAATCTCAAGTCACGGTTTGTAATTATACCGATAAGCACGTTATTGTCATCACAAATCGGAACACCTGAAATTTTATATTTACCCATAAGCTCATCTGCGTCTTTTAGCGTATGGTTTTCAGAAAGACTGAACGGATTGGCTATAACGCCGTTCTCACTTCTCTTTACTTTATCAACTTCCGCAGCCTGCTGTTCAATCGTCATATTCTTATGAATTATTCCGATTCCGCCCTCTCGTGCGATTGCAATAGCCATTGACGACTCTGTAACAGTATCCATTGCCGAACTCATCAGCGGTATGTTAAGCGTTATGTTTTTAGTTAGTTTTGTTGTTAAGTCAACTTCGTTAGGTGTAAAATCAGATGCTTGCGGTACAAGTAATACATCATCAAATGTAAGACCTTCCTTAGAAAATTTTTCTTCCATTCTTATAACTCCTCTCATTAGTATTAATTTTATTAATTATAACAAATTTTGCGGTTTTTTTCAAGACCTTTTTTACGTCATTTTAAAGTTTATTATAATTGATTAATATAGTCTGTAAGGCATATTCGCATTGTGGCAATATCACTAATTTTGAAAACTTCGCCCTTTAATCTCGATGAACCCGCAAGTCCCTTGATATACCACGCAATATGCTTTCTCGCCTCTTTTATTCCGCGGCTTTCGCCCTTTTCTTCAACAAGCATTTCAATATGTTCCAACGCTTGTGCAAGTCTGTCCTGAGGAGTCGGTTCAAAGTTCACTTTGCCGTTTTTCAGATATTCGTTTACCTGTCTGAATATAAACGGATTTCCCTCGCAGCCTCTGCCTATCATAACCGCGTCACAACCCGTCATATCAATCATTCTTTTCGCATCCTCGGCACATTTTATATCGCCGTTGCCGATTACCGGAATTGAAACCGATTCTTTTACTTTCTTTATTATATCCCAATCCGCCGTTCCGCTGTAAAACTCTGCCCGCGTTCTGCCGTGTATCGCAATCGCCGCCGCTCCGCCTTGTTCTATAATCTTTGCAACTTCAACTGCATTTATACTGTCATCGTCCCAACCTTTACGAATTTTTACCGTCACAGGCACAGGCGACGCGGAAGAAACTTTATGCACTATCTCGCCTATTTTTTCGGGTGTCTTAAGCAATGCGCTGCCGTCACCGTTGTTTACGATTTTCGGTGTGGGACAGCCCATATTTATATCTATTATATCAGGTTTTACCGCCATAACTTTCGGTATCACTTCCGCCATTATATCAGCGTCAGAGCCGAATATTTGTATCGCACAAGGACGTTCTTCGTCATCTATCCGCATTAAATCGGCGGTTTTTTTATCGTTGTAGTACAGTCCTTTCGCACTCACCATTTCCGAATACACAAGTCCTGCACCGTATCTTCGGCATATTTTTCTGAAAGGTAAATCAGTTACTCCCGCCATCGGTGCAAGAAATACGTTGTTTTCTGTTTCAAAATTTCCTATTTTCATTGTTTCGCCTTTTATTTTTCCCTTTGTTTTTGATTATATCCAAAACAGACAAGCCTGTGTTGTGTTTTTGGCTTGCCTGCTGTTGTGTTGCCACCACTCCGTCACTTCGTGACACCTCTCCTCAAGGAGAGGCTTTAGTACGGCTCCCATTGAGGGG
>OLPU01000847.1_pt1 | contig 25354 bp, 19 predicted proteins | sample 1673111 | NCBI WGS metagenome assembly OLPU01 (sample SAMEA3136755, study PRJEB25190) | human gut metagenome | reverse complement strand
TCTGCCGCACCTCGCTCGCCGTATCGGCACTTAGAATTATGCGGTATTGCCCTTGGCCTTATATTTCGTGGTGGGTGCCCTTCGGGTCGCCCCAAAGCACTTCGCTGTCGCCCTCGTAGGGGGTGTGGCGCAGTTTCCACATGTTGTCCTCCCATTTCCAAAGGTGGGGACTGCGGAAACGGTCGGCCAGGTGCATAAAGTATTCGCGGTCCATTTTGGGCTGTTCAAACAGCTGGCTGGCCCACGGGAAGTGCTGGCGGTCCAGGGACAGATACTGGAAGATCTCTTTTTCAAAGCGGTCGGGATACTCGCCGTCAAACTTTTTGCACAGCGCCTTGCCCTCTTCCAGGGTGATTTCCTCGTTGCGGATCTCCTGTGCAGCGTCATAGGTGGTGCGGCCGATGCCGTACTTGATGTAGGTGGTGTAATAGAAGAAGTCGTCGATCTTATCATCGATGGAGTTATACTTGGAATAGGTGCCCTGGGTGCGCTCCGGTGCGGGGCGGAAGCCGCCGTGTTCTACACTGTAATAGTAGGCGCCCTGCGGATGCCATTTTTCGTAATAGCCAAGGTAGCGCACCTGAACATGGTTTTTCTCCAGGTTGGAAGTTTCGGACGGCAGGTAGATGGCCAAGTCGGCTTTATCCACCTTATAATCCTCTTCCAGCTGGCGCAGGCTGACACCGCCCAGATAGATATGGTCATAATCATTGACGGCAAAAAAGTGCTCGTCACGCAGGGCAGAGTTGTTATCCGCAATGGGGTTGCCGAACTCGGCCTCGTTCTCGCCATAGAACACCAGGGGAATGCCGAACTTGGCGGCCATCTTGGGGGCCAGCTGCTTTTGGCCCAAAATGAACGGCTGGAACGGGTGGAACAGGTTCTCGGTCGCCAAACGGGTCAGCAGACGGTGGGTCATGCCGTTGGGGGTACACAGGTAGTTATCAAACCCGGCGTGGATCCAGGCCTGCATGTTATCCCAGCCCCAGGGGGTGTAGATATGCGGTGCCCAAGTCACCGTCAGGGGGTGCATGCCATATTTGTATTTCAGGATGTGAGCGGCATAAAAGCTGTCCTTGCCGCCGGAGCCGGGCACCAGGCAGTCATAGCTGCCGTCATTTTTGCGGTATTCATCGCACAGCTCACGCAGCTCTTTTTCGCGCAGGGCCCAGTCGATATGGCCGTTAGCCTTATTGTGGCAGGCATGGCAGGCATCGCAGGTGCCGTCGTCCTGAATGACCATCGTCTTTTTAATGGACTTGATCGTATGTTCAAATTCATAGCAGGAGTTCGGCTTCTGGTTGCTCATCACGCATTCATTACAGAACTGTACATGTTTGGGCAGGCCGTAATAAGCTTCCAGCTGATCCTCCGGGATATCGGGCGCGTATTTGGCGTAATCGATTTCGACATAACGAGGATTCTTTTCCATATTTCTCACTCTCATTCCATCCGTGGTAATTCCTATTGAACCAAAAAAGGCGCTGTCCGTATAGCAATGCTATCGGACAGCGCCTTTGCTGTTCTGTGGATATTATAGCACAGCACCCTGCTGTTTGCAAGATGCCAGCCTATTTTTTACATCGGTGCAGTGCTTTTTATTTCTGGCTGACCACTGCGCCGTTGATCAGAACGGCTTTCACGTTGGTCATAACCTCAAACGGGCAGCCATCGGTCAGCACCAGGTCTGCATCCTTGCCGACCTCGATGGAGCCAACACGGTCAGCAATGCCGATGTGCTTGGCCGGGTTGATGGTGATGGCCTGCAGCGCGGCAAGCGGATCCATGCCGGCTTTGACCGCCATACCGGCGCACAGCGGCAGGTACTGCTGCGGAATGACCGAGTTATCGGTGATGATGGAAACATGGCAGCCCGCTTTTGCCAGAACGCCCGGCGTTTCCCAGGATTTGTTCTGCAGTTCAAACTTGCTGGCAAAGGTCAGGCTGGGGCCGACGGCCATGGGGATATTGCTTTCCTTGGCCAGTTCGTCCACGATCAGGTGGCCTTCGGTCACATGTTCCAGCGTCAGGCCCACATCGAACTCTTTGGCAATGCGGATGGCGGTAAAGATATCGTTGGCCTGGTGTGCATGGGCTTTCAGGGGAATGGTGTGATCCAGCACCGGCAGCAAGGCTTCCAGCTTCTGGTTATAAGCGGGCATTTTGGTCACATCGCCGTTGGCGGCAGCCTTGCGGGCACCGTAATCCCTGGCGGAAGCCAGCGCCCCGCGCAGGAACGCAGCGGTGGACATGCGGGTAGAATCGCATTTATCTTTATAGCAGCGCTTGGGGTTTTCGCCAAAGGCGCATTTCATGGCAACGGCTTCCTTGACGATCATGTTGTCCACACGCTCGCCCACCGTCTTGATGGCGGTAAAGGTACCGCCCAGCACATTAGCGCTGCCCGGCCCGGTGCACACGCAGGTAATGCCTGCTTCCCGTGCATGGGCAAAGGAGGGATCGCGAGGGTTGATGCCGTCAATGGCGCGCAGCTGCGGGGTCCAGATGTCATTCATCTCGTTGTAGTCGCAGCCTTCGTACCCGATGCCATAACCATCCAGGCCGATATGGGTGTGCGCATCCACAAAACCGGGGAAAATATCCAGCCCGGCAGCATCCAGCACGGCGATATCGGCGGGCACGTTCAGTTCATGCCCCATGGCAACAATGCGGCCGTTTTCCAGCAGCAGGTCGATCTGCTGTGGTTCCGGGTGAACGGCATCATGAACCCGGCCCCCGCGCACCAGCAGCGGCGCGGCGGTATGTTCTGTATTCTGCATCATTGATTGATCCTTTTTTCAGCTTAATAGCTTACCCTGTTATACTTCAAAATCCAGGCAGGTGCGCACGGCGGTATAGGGGCGCACTTTGCCATCAGCCACAGCCACATGGGCCGGGTGAACGGCATAGCCTTTCAGGGCGGCTTCATCCACAAAGGTGGTATCCAGCATCAGGTCCGCATTGGCGGAGCTGGGCAGGGCCTTGGTGTAAACATGGATCTCCGTCAAACCGGGGATCTGCCCGGCCAGACCTTCCAGCCCGGCTTTGATATCCGCCTTGACGGTTTCCTGTTCAGCGGCGGGCATCTCTTTCAGTTTCCACAAAATAACATGACGTACCATTATTTGTTTTCCTCCCAGATGGGGTGTTTCAGCACCCACTCGCCGCAGTCGTTCTTTTCAAACAGATCACGGTTATAGAACTTGTCCATGATCTTCCAGAACTCGCTCTCGGTGTAGCCGCAGAAATCGCAGAAATCACGCACGCACAGCGGGTCCAGCTTGCCATCGCGGGCCTTGATGATGGGAATGGCTTCCTCGCGGGTCATCATGCCATAGCGGATATAGCGGGCGGTATAGTCGGTTGCAGCGGCATGGCCGAACTTGGGGTACTTGAGCCAGGAGTGCACCAGGTAGGCGCGGGAATCGATCTGGTCAAAGTTTTCGGCATGGTGGGTGCGGTCCCATTCATGGGTCAGGTCATGGAAGCCGTGCTCCTTGGCGATCTGGTAGTTCTTGTAGCTGTTCCAGGGCACAAAGTAGCTCATATAGAACGGGTCCAGCTTCGCGCGCTCTTCGGCAGAGGGGGCCAGCGTCAGGGACAGGTCGTTTTCGGTCACGCCGTCGCCCACCAGCTCTTCCATCGGGAAGCCGACCGCCACGCCATTTTCGATCTGATCCATGGCGGAATAAGTCTCCTTATCGGAGCAGCCGCCGTATTCAAAGCTGACATTCTCGCCATAGCACAGCATTGGGGTGTTGAACTTGGCTGCCATGTGCAGGGGGAAGGTATAGATCAGGCGGTCCACATACCAGGTGGGCTTGCCGTATTTTTCAAAGAACTTGCGCATCAGCACTTTCTGGGCGCGGATGTTGGGCTTGCAGCTGATGATGGTGCAGCCGAATTCCTCGCTGATGTTTTTCAGGTTATGGATGCCGGCCTGCGTCATGGGGAAGTTATCCTCCACGCTGAACAGGATGGGGTTCATGTGCATGACTTCTTTCAGCATCCAAACCTGGAAGTGGCTGTCCTTGCCGCCGGAAACAGCAACAGCGCAGTCATAACCGCCGGGGCCGTTCATGCCGCGGTACTTGTTGCAGTAGGCTTCAAACTCCTTAAAGCGGGCGTCCCAGTCCACATTTTTGCGGTTTTCGTAATGGCGGCAGGCGCTGCAAACGCCCTCAGAGTCAAAGGTGATACCGGGGCGGGTGTCCGGCATGGTACATTTTTTGCAATAACGCATAACAGGTTCTCCTTTGCTGTTTCTTACCCAATCTGCCGGGTGTCCGGCAGAATATTTCTACTTATTGTTATCATACCCGATTTTGCCTGCATTGGCAAGTAGCGCGCAGCGCAAGACACGTCAGAATGCACGTTTTTCTTTTGGGCTGCACCAAACCTTCCCTGCCCTGCAGATGCAAGCGTCGATGGGGGCATCGACACGCAGAATTATGCGGTATTGCTTTCAAATTTTACATATGTAACCATTCCCAAGGCTATGCGGTTGTGGTATGATGATAGTTAATGATGTTCACTTTGAAGGAGGAATAAATTTTGAAAGGGACCCTAAAACTGCGCACAGCCAGCCTGGCTGCGGCAGCTGTTATGGCAGCAGGGCTGTTTGCGGCGCTGCCTGCGGCGGCCGAAACCAGCACACCGGAAACCGCACAGGAAGATTCCGGCGTACCGTATGATGTGGCAAACGGGCTGGAAAACAGCTTCCGCTACAAAGATGGCGTGCCGATCTATGATGATTCCGTGCCCGCCATCGAGTGGGAGGATATTGTCCAACAGGACGCTGCCACCTACAGTTCCAACGGCATTGCCACCTGCAGCGTTACTTATAACGGCTTTGATGCCAGCTACCATCAGGGCACCGTTGACTGGGACGCCGTTAAAAATTCCGGCATTGATTTTGTCATGATTCGCTGCGGCATTGGCAGCGAATACGACGGCGTGGGCGAAAACAAACAGGATGACGCCCAGTGGTACCGCAACGTAAGCGAGTGTGAACGGCTTGGCATCCCCTATGGCGTGTACCTTTACTCTTACGCTGAAAATACCGATATGGCCGCCAGTGAGGCCCGCCATACCCTGAGCCTTTTGAGCGGGCACAACCCCACCCTGCCGGTATTTCTGGACATTGAACACACCCGTGACGGCAACCCCATCGCCAGCAACTCTACTTACGGCGATATTGCCCAGACCTGGTGCAACATGGTTTCCAACGCCGGCTACCGCGTGGGCATTTACTCTTACTATTATTTCTTCCAGAATTACCTGACGGACTCTCGGTTCAGCAATTCCGGATGGTACAAGTGGATGGCCGACTACCGTTCCGGCGTAAGCCATGACGGCAGCAGCTGCAACATGTGGCAGTACAGCAACAAAGGTACGGTTCCCGGTGTGAATGCCAACGTTGACCTGAACTACTGGTTTGGCGAGTATCCCGGCAATAACAACAACCACACCGGCTGGCGCAGCGAGAACGGCCGCGATTACTGGTATGAGAACGGCGTAAAGCAGGGCACCACAGGCCGCGGCAAGGAAATTTACGATTCCGGCAGCAACGCCTGGTACTGGCTGGATGCCAACCAGGGCGGTGCCAAGGCCGTGAATAAAGACGTTTATCAGGAATCCAACGGCGGCAAATGGGTGCGCTATGATGCCAACGGCCACATGGTAAAAGGTGAGGACTGCCAGAACGGCAAGTGGTACTATTTTGAGCCGGTCACCGGTGCCATGATCAAAGGCCCCTGGACCCTGCCGGATGGCCGCAAGGTGTACTATGACCCCAAGACCGGTATTATGCAGTATGGTTCCGTTGCGGTAAACAACCAGCTGTACTACTTCGACCCCGTTTACGGCAAAATGACCAGCGGCACGCCGGGCAACTTCTGGTACACGATTGATGGCAAGAGCTACTGGTACGAAAACTGGGTGCGCCAGGGCTGGCAGCCCAGCAACGCCAACTACCGCGGCAAAGAGATCTATGACCCCGCCAGCGGTGCCTGGTACTGGCTGGACAGCGTGCAGCAGGGTGCCAAAGCCGTAAGCAAGGAAGTATACCAGGATTCCAACGGCGGCAAGTGGGTGCGGTATGACGCCAACGGCGCTATGATCAAAGGCTGGTACGCCCAGGATGGCAAGCGCTGGTATTACGACCTGAACACCGGTGCCATGTACAAGGGCTGGAGCACCATTGATGGTCAAACCTACCACTTTGATGAAACCACCGGCGTACTGATCCAGTGATATACACAGGCAAAACCACATAAAGAAAAATCAGCGCCCGTACCGGATCCTTACAGTCCGGTGCGGGCGCTGCTGCATATCAGGATTATTATTTCTTTATTCTTCGTCTGTCCGCTTTTCGCGGCCCACTTTTGTGGCAACGCCGTGGCGCAGGCGGCTGAGAGTGACCGGGGTAATGCCCAAAAACGATGCAATATAGCGGTTATTGACCATATCTACCATGCCGGGATACTCCTTGCAGAACCATTCGAACCGCTCGGTCGCGTCCCCCTGGCTCAGGCTCACGGCGCGGGACTGATAGATCATGCCCCACTTGACGATCTGCTCCTGATAGACGCGGATCACCTCCGGCTCATCTTTCATGTTCTGCAACACATAATCAATGGGCAGCAAAATCAGGGTTGATGGAACCAGTGCCTGGTCCGTGCTGATATGGCAGCCGGTCAGGTCCATGTTGGAAAGCACCACATCGCCGCGGCTCATGGTAAAGCCCACGGTTTTCTCTTTGCCCTCACTATTCAAGGTAACGCAGCGCATCATGCCTTCGATCAAAAACGGCAGCATGGTCTGGCGTTCCCCTTTTTTATTCAGGATCTCCCCTTTTTGCAGCGTTACCGCCTGGGATACCGCCTCCAGCTTATCCAACAGTTCTTCGGAATGGACCCCAAGATCTTCCCGGTAGAACTGCCGGATATCAACGTTCAGTGCTTTCTCCATGTGTGTTTCTCCTCTTCAGGCATATCTTTTTTTGTCTCTTCGCATCCGGGGCACACAGCCAGCCCGCAACTTGCTGGCAGTGTTACCCCCCCCCATAAATAATATGTACTCCTGTTTTCTTCGTTTTTGTTCATAGCCAACATATTTGGTATTATAACACATATGACTTCCGCATTTCATTATCATATGTTAACATTGAAATTTTTTCTTCATTATTTCCATTTTGCACAAAAAAGAGGCCCAAAAACTGTCTTTTCAACAGTTCTGGGCCTCTTTTACTTTATTTTAGTGCTTAGTCAACGATCAAGCTCTTACCGGTCATCTCCGAGGGTACCGGCAGGCCGATATAAGGCAGCATGGTGGGGGCAATATCCGCCAGGCAGCCGCCCTCGCGCAGCTTCACATCGCCGCAGCCGATGGCCACAAACGGCACCGGGTTGGTGGTGTGGGCGGTAAACGGGGTGCCGTCCGGGTTCTTCATCTTTTCGGCGTTGCCGTGGTCAGCGGTCAGGAACACGCAGCCACCGGCGTTCAGCACAGCGGTCACAACCTCGTTCACAGCGGCATCAACAGCTTCCACAGCCTTGACAGCGGAATCAAACACGCCGGTATGGCCGACCATATCGCAGTTGGCAAAGTTCAGGATGATCACATCGTACTTGCCGCTCTCAATGCGGGCCTTGCACTCGTCAGCAACCTCCGGGGCGCTCATCTGAGGTTTCAGGTCATAGGTGGGCACATCCTTCGGGCTGGGGATCACCTTGCGGTCCTCGCCCTCATAGGGGGCTTCCACACCGCCGTTGAAGAAGAAGGTCACATGGGCGTACTTCTCGGTCTCGGCAATGCGCAGCTGGGTCTTACCGTTCTTGGAAAGATACTCGCCCAGAACGTTGCTCAGCTCAACCGGCGGGTAGGCAACTTCGCAGTTGGGCATGGTAGCATCATACTCGGCCATGCAGACATAGTGAACCTGCTTGCGGCCGCCGCGGCGCTCAAAGCCGGTAAAGGCATCATCGCAGAAAATGCGGGTCATCTGGCGGGCACGGTCGGGGCGGAAGTTCATGAAGATGATGGTATCGCCATCCTCCACGCGGCCACCCTCACAGGTAACGGCGGGGATCACGAATTCATCCGTCTTGCCGTCCGCATAAGAAGCCTCAATGGCCTCCTGTGCATTGGCGGCATGGTTGCCTTCGCCGTAAACAAAAGCGGCATAAGCCTTTTCTTCACGGTCCCAGTTGTTGTCACGGTCCATAGCATAGTAACGGCCGCTGACACTGGCGATGGTGCCAATACCCAGCTCGTCCAGCTTGGCCTGCAGGTCAGCCAGGAATCCCTTACCGGAATGGGGGTCGGTATCACGGCCGTCCATGATGCAGTGCAGATAAACCTTGGTTGCGCCCATATGCTTGGCCATTTCCAGCACGCCGAACCAGTGATCGGCATGGCTGTGAACGCCGCCGGTACCAACCAGGCCCATCAGGTGGATGGCCTTGCCGGCATCAATGGCAGCTTTCATGTTCTTGACCAGCACGGGGTTCTTGAACATTTCGCCGTCCTTGATGGACTTGGTGATCAGGGTGAGCTGCTGGTACACGATGCGGCCAGCACCCATGTTGGTATGGCCAACTTCAGAGTTGCCCATCTGGCCATCTGGCAGGCCGACAGCCATGCCAGATGCGTTGATGGTGGTCATAGGGTAATTTTTCATCAGTGCATCCAGATGCGGCTTGTTGGCAGCAACAACGGCGTTGCCATAGGTTTCGTCCGGGGTCCAGCCGAAGCCGTCCATGATGCAGAGCATTACAGGTTTCTTTGCCATTGATTGGTTCTCCCTTAGTTTTAGTTAGAAGTTAGGAGGGAGGAGTTAGGAGTTTGTGGTGGACAAAGGCTCGTTACGCATCCCACCGTAGGGGCGCACAGAATAATAGATACCATTTTGGTGCCACACTTGGCTTCCCTTGAGGGAAGCTGTCTGCGCAGCAGACTGAAATGTGGTTCCATCGGCTCAAGCCTTTCCGGTTCAGCCAATTCCTAATTTCTCATTCCTAATTGCTCATTCATTCTCAGCCTTTGGTAGCAGCTTCCACGATAACAGCAAACTGGTCTGCTTTCAGGGATGCGCCGCCGATCAGGCCGCCGTCAACATCGGGCTTGGAGAGCAGTTCCTCTGCGTTTTTGGGGTTCATGCTGCCGCCGTACTGAACGGTCAGTGCCTTGGCGGCGTCAGCGCCGTACAGCTCGCCAACCACCTTGCGGATGGCTGCGCAGACTTCCTCAGCCTGGTCAGCGGTAGCGGTCTTGCCGGTGCCGATGGCCCAGATGGGCTCGTAAGCGATAACAACGTTCTTCAGCTCGTCAGCGGTCACGCCGTTCAGAGCGATCTTGACCTGCATGCGGATCAGCTCTTCGGTCACGCCCTGTTCGCGCTGGGTCAGGCTTTCGCCCACGCAGATGATGGGCTTCAGGCCGCCGGCCAGTGCAGCCTTGGCGCGCTTGTTGACGGTTTCATCGGTTTCAGCAAAATACTGGCGGCGCTCGCTGTGGCCAACCACAACGTACTCAACGCCCAGGTCGGTCAGCATGTCAGCGCTGATCTCGCCGGTAAAAGCGCCGGATTTTTCAAAGTGAACGTTCTCAGCGCCAACATGGATGTTGGTGCCCTTGGTTTTGGCAACGGCGGTCACCAGGTCGGTGAACGGCACGCAGATCACAACTTCGCAGCCTGCATCCTTAACAGCGGGGATCAGGGCGTCAATCAGTTCAGCAGCCTCGGTAGCAGTCTTGTTCATTTTCCAGTTACCGGCAATAATTGCCTTACGGTTCTGTTTATCCATGATAAAAACTCCTTCTTATTAACTACTTATTTGCTTGCGTGGATTTTCTTTGTTGTCTACCATGCGGGCTACATAACAAAAAGAGCGCAGCGGCTAAGCCGCCGCGCTCCTGCGGTTTTTTAATTATGCGTTCTGGATAACGGCAATGCCGGGCAGCTCTTTGCCTTCCAGGTATTCCAGGGAAGCACCGCCGCCGGTGGAGATGTGGGTCATCTTGTCGCCCAGGCCCATCTGCTGCACAGCAGCTGCAGAATCGCCGCCGCCGATCACAGTGGTAGCGCCGCTTTCAGCCATAGCCTTGGCAACAGCCAGGGTGCCGGCTGCCAGGGTCGGGTTTTCGAACACGCCCATGGGGCCGTTCCAGACAACGGTCTTAGAAGCTTTGACGGCATCAGCAAACAGTTTCATGCTCTCGGGGCCGATATCGCAGCCTTCCATGTCAGCCGGGATTGCGGTAACGGGAACGATCTTAACTTCGACAGGTGCGTCGATGGGATCGGGGAAGTCAGCAACGCAGGCAGCGTCAACGGGCAGCAGCAGCTTAACGCCCTTTTCCTGTGCCTTAGCCATCATTTCCTTGCAGTAGTCGATCTTGGAATCATCAACCAGGCTCTTGCCGATCTCATAGCCCTGTGCCTTCAGGAAGGTGTAGGCCATGCCGCCGCCGATGATCAGGGTATCGACCTTTTCCAGCAGGTTGGAGATAACGTTCAGCTTATCCGCAACCTTAGCGCCGCCCAGAATAGCGGTGAAGGGGCGCTCCGGGTTGTTGACGGCGTTGCCCAGGTACTTGATTTCCTTTTCCATCAGGTAGCCAACAGCGGTATCCTTAACATAGTTGGTCACACCTGCGGTGGAGCAGTGTGCACGGTGGCAGGAGCCGAAAGCATCGTCAACGTAAGCGTCAGCCAGGCTGGCCAGCTCTTCGCTGAAGGTGTCGATATTCTTGGTTTCTTCCTTGCGGAAACGGGTGTTCTGGAGCAGAACAACATCGCCGTTGCCCATGGTGGCAACAGCAGCCTTGGCCTGGTTGCCAACAACGTTGTCGTCATCAGCAAAGGTAACCGGCTGGCCCAGCTTTTCGCTCAGGCGAACAGCAACGGGAGCCAGGCTGAACTTGGCTTCGGGGCCGTTCTTCGGCTTGCCCAGATGGCTGCACAGGATAACCTTTGCGCCGTCAGCGATCAGCTTTTTGATGGTCGGCAGAGCCGCATTGATGCGGTTGTCGTTGGTGATCACACCGTCCTTCATCGGGACATTGAAATCGCAGCGGACAAGCACGCGCTTGCCAGCGTAGTTTTCGTCATCAATCGTCTTTTTGCCCAAACCCATGGTAAAAAACTCCTCTCGGTAATTTATATTAGCCTTGTGCTTTGGTACTGTTTGGCACAGGGGGCAGACAGCCCCTTTTGCCCTGCCTATATTATACGCAGAATCTGCGGTTTGCGCAAGGGGTATTTGACACATTATTAACAAAATCCCTCAAAAAAATACCACCCGCCACGCCATGCCTTTTGGGCAGTTTGCAGCAGGCAGGTATTTTTTTGCGGTTTGCCGGGTTCCGGTACGGCTTTATTTTACAGGCCCTGCACCAGAATAAACACGATCAGCAGCGGTAGCACCACGCTGAAATACGGCTTGAACCACCGCGGCAGGCGCAGGCCCTTGCCGGTATTGGCTTCGGTTAAGTAGTTATCAAAGCCCCAGCCCCACCTGGTTACGCAGAACAACAGGTAGATCAAGCTGCCAATGGGCAGCAGCAGGTTGCTGACCAAAAAGTCCTCAGCATCCAGCACGGTACTGCCGGGACCCATGGGCTGCACGCCGCTCCACAGGTTAAAGCCCAGAATGCAGGGCACGCTGGCCAGCAGGATGAACACCGTTCCAACGGCACAGGCGCGTTTCAAGCTCCAGCCAAAGCTTTCCTGCAGGCAGGCCAGAATGTTCTGGAACACAGCAATGATGGTAGAAAAGCTGGCAAAGGTCATAAATACAAAGAACAGTGTACCCCACAGGCGGCCGCCCGCCATATTGGCAAATACATTTGGCAGGGTGATAAAGATCAGCTTGGGGCCTGCATCCGGGCTGACCCCGTAAGAGAAGCAGGCCGGGAAGATGATCAGGCCGGAACAGATGGCCACGCAGGTATCCAGCGCGCAGATGCGCAGAGACTCGCCCGCCAGGGTATAATCCCGGCTCATGTAGCTGCCAAAGATTTCCATAGCGCCAACGCCAAGGCTGAGGGTAAAGAACGCCTGGTTCATGGCAGCCACAATGACATTGCCAATGCCCATTTCGGCGGCACGGTTCCAGTCCGGCAGCAGGTAGAACGCCAGGCCCTCGCCCGCGCCGGGCAGCACAAAGCTGTGCACAGCCAGAACCAGGATCAGCACAAACAGCGCGCCCATCATCCATTTGCCAATGCGTTCAATGCCGTTCTGCAAACCGCGGCTGCAGACAAAAAAGCCCAGCAGCACGGTAATGGCCATCCAGACGATCTGCTCGAACGGGTCGGCCAGCAGGTCGGCGTACACGCCGCTGACGGCATCGGTGGCCAGGCCGGTGAATGTACCCTTGACAAACCGGAAGAAATAGGCCAGCATCCAGCCGCTGACGGTGGTGTAATACATCATCAGCACGCAGCAGCCAATCAGGCAGGCCCAGCCGTGCAGGTGCCACTTGCTGCCTTTGGGTTCCAGCGCACGGTAGGCTGTGCCCGCGCTGCCGTGGCCCGCACGGCCAACAGCCAGCTCCATGGTAAGCACCGGTGCTCCCATCAAAACCAGGAACAGCAGGTAGAACAGCACAAATACGCCGCCGCCATACTGGCCCGTTACGGTTGGGAAGCGCCACACATTGCCAATGCCGATGGCGCAGCCTGCGCTGACCATCAAAAAGCCAATGCGTGAAGCAAATGATTCACGTTTCAATCTCAACATCCTCCCTCATTGTAAGCAGCGGCAGGTAGTTGCCGCATGTCAAAAAGCATTGTTGGGGCGCGGTCAGCGGGCGTACATCATGCTCCCATCACCCCCGCGCAACATCACTTTTCAACGCCCGGTAACCACTGCCGGCTGCTTACACAGCAATGTTATTATTATACGTTCCCCGGCACGGCAGTTCAAGAGGGCAGGCCCTCCCATCCACTCCGGCATTTTTTACAAAAAACAGCCTGTTTTCATGTACAGGATGGCGGTTTGCCATCCTCTGCCCCTTCGGGTGGTTCAGATTTTTCCTCGGGCAATCGTGGTATTATCCTGGGTGCGGTCGCGCAGGGCTTCAACCGGATGGGGCTTTTCTTCAAAGCGGTAGTCCTTGCCGCTGGTGCCAATGTGCTCTTCAATCACCTGGTGGCTGGCCACGCGGGCAGCGTCCGGGCAGACGGCAGCCTGGTAAGCATAGTAGGGTGCATCTTTGGTCAGGGTCTCCACCGGAATGGCGGGGTCATCCTGCACAGCGGTGTTCAACATGGTGGTTTTGAGCACCTTGCGCAGATATTCTTTCTGGGGGCCAAAGCGCAGCAGTTCCGGGAAAGTCCCATCCGGGATGATCTGGCAGGCTTCCTTGCCCTCGTACTGTTTCAGCAGGGCTTCGGCGGCATGCAGGTGGCTGCACTCCTGCTCAAAATGCTGCTCCCAGATCTTTTTAATATGCAGGTCGGTTTCATCCTCCACGCAGGACCAATAAAGGTAGCACTCGGTATATTCATGCAGCAGCAGGTTTTCCAGCCAAGTCATGCCGGGGTCCAGCAGAGCGCCGTACTGGGTCACATGCTGTTCTTCGATCATGCCGATCTCCTGGTACAGCCTGCGGCCAAGGTCACTGTCATAAAAGGTGCCGATGTTCATATAATAGTTCATCGTCTGCTGTTCGGCGGCGGTGATAATGGCGGCGTTCAGCTTGGTGATGGGGGCCGCCGTGACCGCGCTGATGGGCTTGCGCACGCTGTCCCGCGGGTGGCGGTGCTCCGCAATGGTGGGGCGACCGGGCATGATCTCGGTATAGCAGCCCACCAGCCGCTCGGCGTGGATGCCGCGTTCCAGTTCCAGCAGATCCGCATAGCGGTACAGGTGGTCAAAATCCTCCAGCAGAGCCAGGTTCATCACCTGCACCACATAGGCGTCCGGCTCCCGCTGGGCCAGAATAGCCGTCAGGTCCACGGCCAGCTGCTCGTACCCGATGGTGGTTTCCAGAATACTTTCGTCGATCGGCTTTAAGCAGGCAATGCGCTTTTGCTGTTGCTGCTCGGTGCGGCGCAGCACGGCAAGTTCCCGGCGCAGGTCGTTGTTGGTGCAGTGGCGGTGGAACTGGTGGGAGAACCAGTTGGCCTCGTACTCGGTGCCGTTCATTAAAATAATACGCAGCCGGGTGTAGGGGTCCACCTCGTTTTTGTCATAGGGGCGGGGGTAAAGTTTCTGCCAGTCCATATAGTAACGGTCGGCGGGTTTGGTTTTTACCTCAAAGGGGTTCATTTTTGCAGGCATATACAGTGCTCCTTTCGTCATCGGGGTTCTTTGTTCAGTATGCCCGCAAATGGGCGGCAATACACAAAAAGCCCCCGGCAGAGCGTAAAATACTCTGCCGGGGGCCGTGGTTTTAGGGTTAAGCCAACATCAAGCTAAGCTGTTACGCTTAGGGCAATACCGCATAATTCTAAGTGCCGATACGGCAAGCGAGGTGCGGCAGATGCTAAGCCAAAAGCGCAGATAATACTTTGTGTATTATCGAGCATTTTGGCAATGCAGATGCCGTGCCGCAGCCGCCGGAGCGGTGCTTAAGCCGTCAGGTGGGAATTGTGCGGTGTTGCCTTAGTTCTTGTACTTGAAGTACTCAACCAGGGTGCGGTAACGGAAGTTGCCGCCATCAGTGTAGGTAGCAAAGGTACGGGTCAGATTGTTGCTGCTGTTCATACCCATACTTTCCTGGTTGGTGTAAGAGATGCGCTGGTTGTTCTGGCGGATCTCGACAACTTCATCGTTCTGGAACTTGATGGAAGCGCTGGTGATCTTGTCATCGGTGACAAATTTGCCGCAATGACGGTCGAACAGCGGGTTGCCAGCGCCAATATTGTTATCGCTGGAGAGTCTGAGCACGTTAGAATAGCCGTTGGAGTTGCCACTGTTGGTCCAGCCGGCCAGGTGGCCGTTGCTGTCATAGCTCCAGGTGTCAGTACGCACGGTCTTGTTGCTGCTGTTCACAATGGTCATCTTGGTGTAACGGTTACGGCTGCCGCTGCTGGTCAGGTTGACGATGCAGGTAACTTTGTTCTGGCCGTTGTATTCCCAGAACTTGGAAACGCTGCCCAGGCTGTCCCACTCTTTGGCAGTCCAGTAGCTGTACAGGTACCAGCCGCCATTGTAGCGGTAAACGGAGATCTTGGCAAAGCGGTTGCTCTTATCATACTCATAGCGATACTCGTAAGAGTAGTTGTCGTTGCCGTACTCGCGGTGGGTATGCTTGGTCAGCATGCCGTTGTATTCATAATAGAAGTCGTCCTGAACCTGCAGGTTGCCGGACTTATCGCGGCGCTGCTCTTTCAGCAGGCGGCCCTGTGCATCGTAATCGGTGGTCAGGGTATTCATCACGCTGCCGTCAGCATAGTAGTTGGTGCGCTTGATCTCGCGGTACTTGGTCACATCCACGTTGGTGGACTGCAGAATGCCGGTGTTGTAATCAAACACGCAGGTAATGCCGTCGATCACAACGGTGCCCTTTGCCATAGCGCCGGTGATGAGGTCAAAGTAATAAGTACCCTGAGAGTTGGTATCCCAGCCCTTGATCATATGGCCGTTGGCATCATAGCGAACCCACTTGCCGCCGTTGGAGTCCTGATAGACATCCTTGCTGACAGCCATTGCGCCGTTATTGACGGAATCCAGCCAGTACCAGGCATCGGAAGCGGGGTCATAGATTTCCTTGCCGCGGCCAGTGGTGCCCTGGCGCTTGCCGCCTTCGTACCAGAACTTGTCGCCGTTGATGTTGACCCACTGCTTATCCAGGCCAATGCCTGTGGTGGTATCAAATGCGCAGGGAATGCCGTCTATCGTACACATCCCCTTTACCATAGCACCGGTCACGAGATCGAAGTAGTAAGTACCCTTCTCGTTGGTATTCCAGCCCTTGACCATATGGCCGTTGGCATCGTAACGCACCCACTTGCCGCCGTTGGAGTCCTGATAGACATCCTTATTGGTGGTCATAGCGCCGCCCTGAACAGCATCCAGCCAGTACCAGGCATCGCTCTTGGGGTCATAGATTTCCTTGCCGCGGCCAGTGGTGCCCTGGCGCACGCCGTTTTCGTACCAATACCAGGGGCCGCCGGGGTATTCCTGATACCAGCCGTTCTCCGGCGGTGCATCATAGGTAGCGGCGTCCTCTTTCACGTTGTCCTCTGCCGGTTCAGCGTCAACTTTCGGTTCCTCGGTGGCTGCGGTTTCCGGGGTAGCAGTTTCCACCACTGCAATGCTTGCAGCGGTTTCAGCCTGCGGGTTCGGCTCCTGTGCAAAAACGGGCAGTGCCATAGCGGACACCATTGCCAGCGCCAGCAGGAATGCGGTGATTTTTTTCTTCTGCATATTCCGTTCGTTCCTCCTTATAAATGGGCGTACCCGGGGATTTTCCGGCTGCACCCGGCAGCCTGTTCGGCCGCGCGTTGCTTTTTTAATCAAATGCGGCCGGGCCGAAAAATCAACCATAAACCGCGATTTCATTTATTATACCACACGCCAAAAAATTCCACAACATTTTCGCCATTTTCGAATTGTAAAAATTCAGGGCGAGTTTTTGGGTTTTTTACCCGGTTTATCATTTTCTAAAAATCGTTATCCCGTCAGGTTAGCGGGCGCACAATGGGCGTTCCAACGGGTAAGAGGCAGGTTAAATGGTGGTAGTGCATTATAAAGAGAACGGCCCCTCAGAGGGAAGCCAATTTCCTATTTGGGTTTTCATCAAAGCACCTTACGTTGGGTCGTTTTAAGCGCCTCACTCGATCACAATCCCCGTTCCATCCAGTAACCTTACCACATCAGGAAAGCTGAACCTTGCGCCTTTCAACTTGTTGGTCTCCAAATCAATGGCGTATTCTTCGGCGGTGCGCAGGTCGGCTTTTTGCAAATCGCAGCGGGTGAACCGGGTTCCGCCCAGCCGCACACCGTAAAAACTGGCCCCGGCAAGGCGGGTATCATCAAAGGTGCATTGCTGCAGTTCCGCCCCGGTCCAGTCAAAGCCGTTCAGTGCCATGCCGGAAAAATCATTGTAGCGGAACGCGCAGTTTTTGATTTTGCCAAACGGCTGGAACACCCCGCTTTTGCCCTGCAGCCCGCCCCACGCCATGGAGCGGAACGCACTGTTCAGCAGCCAGGCATCTTTCATGGTGGTAAAGCTGAACACCACGCCGGAAAAATTGCAGTGGTCAAAGGTACAGGCGTTGAAGCGGCAGTTCTGCACCCGCGTGCCCAGCCAGCGGCAGTGGTCAAACACACAGTCCTCGAACTCGGCGTTTTCCAGCAGCTCGCCGGGGTCATAATTGGCAAAGGTCTCCCCTTGATAAAATCGGCGTTCCGCCATCAAAACTCCTCCTTGTGCTGTTGGAAAAACTCAAAGGTATCCCGCACGCTTTCCAGCTCGGTCCAGCGGCGGGTGCGCACCGGGTCACTGTCCAGATCATAAATGCGGGCACCGGGGATTGCCAGCAAAAACGGCGAATGGGTGGCCAGCACAAACTGGCAGCCGTAAAACCGGGCCGAATCTGCCAAAAAATCTGCCAAAGCGATCTGCCGCGCGGCGGAAAGGCTGTTTTCCGGTTCATCCAACAGATAAAGGGCATCCCCGCGCAGTTTTTCCTGGAACATCAAAAAGGCGCTTTCGCCGTTGGAGTGGGTGCGGATGTTGGGAGACAAAATTTTGCGCGCCACCTGAGATTTGGAATAGCGCCGTGTCGCGCTGACCTGCTTGAGCCGGTCATAATCCTCCATGCTGTGCATCTGGAATTTGGCGGTGCGGGCCTCGGTGTATTCATCAAACAGGCTGCCGCGGCGGGTATCAATGTTATCGTTGATGGCGCGCACATCCAACATATAGTCAAACACATCGTCGCTGGTCAAAATCAGGCTGCCCGCCGGGATGGCGTGCAGGGTGTGGAACTGGCACAGGGAGACATAATCCGGGAAGAAATCACTGCGGTTATACTGTGCCCCGCGCTGCAGGCGCAAAGCGTCCGCCATCACGTTGAGCGCTGTGGTTTTGCCGGAGCCGTTGCCGCCGTACAAAATGGTCACATCCGCCAGGTCCAGTGCTTTCAAGCCCCGGCCTGCAAACAGGCCAAAGGGGTAGAAAGAATCATAGCAGGTCATTTTGGCCCGCGGCGACTCGGCAAGGTAGTTAGCCTCGCTGTTTTGGCTGGGAAAATAAAATTCCGAAAGATAGATCACATCTCTCTCCTCCATTCCGGCTTCTTTCTCAAATTATACCATGCCGCCGGGTAAAGGCAAATGCCTTACATACAGGCAGCGGTTTTGGGGATACGGCAAAGATTTTGCGGGTCAAAAATAAAAGCATGTGCACCCGCCCTCCTCGAAAACCCAAAATTTTCGATTTGTTTTGTCATGCACATGCTTTTGTGTTATCTGATGATACGCTGCGGTTTATGCCGGGAGGCACCGGAGCGCCGGAAATTCAGCCTGTTTTTTATAAACACAGCCGAATTTTTGCCGTACAGCTGGTATAGATTATTTCTTCTGAACGTACTTGAGGCAGTCCAGCATAACAGCAACCAGAATGATGATGCCGGAGAACACGAACTGCAGGTTCGTATCAATACCCAAAGTGGTCAGAGAGTAAGTCAACGCGGTGAAGATGAACACACCGACAACCACGCCGGAAATCTTGCCGATACCGCCGGTGAAAGAAACGCCGCCCACAACGCAGGCCGCGATGGCGTCCATTTCCCAGCCCTGACCATATGCAGCGGAGCCGGAGCCCACCATACGGATGCATTCCAGCCAGGAGCCGAAGCCATACAGAATGCCTGCCAGAATAAACGCGCCTACCGTAACGCGGAATACCGAGATGCCGGAAACAGCAGCAGCTTCGGCGTTGCCGCCGACTGCGAACAGGTTTTTACCAAAGGTCGTCTTGTTCCAGATGAACCACACAATGATCACAGCTGCGATAGCCCACAGGATAATGGTGGGGAAACCGCCAATCTTGGGGATGATCATGCTGGGGATGTTGCCTTCGATACCGCCAAAGGAAACACCCTTGGTTGAATAGGTGACCAAGCCAAAAATGACCAGCATGTTCGCCATCGTAGAAATGAATGGGTGCATTTTGAACTTGGCTGTAAAGAAACCTGCGATGGTGGTAAAGACTGTGCACAGGACAATGCAGACAAGCAATGCCAAAATAACGCGTGCAACGACCGGCAGCCCGGTAAAATCAAACACATGGCCAAAAACCGCACCGGTGTTGATTCCCTTGTGCATAATGATGGTAGCGGCAGTCATGCCCATACCAACCATACGGCCAATGGACAGGTCCGTGCCGGCCAGCAGGATCAGCCCGGCAACGCCCAAAGCCAGGAACATGCGCGGCGAAGCCTGCTGCAGAATGTTCAAAATATTGTTGACGGTAAGCAGCGGCACTTTCTTGCCGAACTGGGCAATCAGGCACAGTATAATAAAGATGATAACGATTGCAATGTACAGACCGTTGCGCAGCAAAAAGTCACGGCGATTAAATGTGTACTTGTAGTTTTCCCACTTTTGCGCCAGAGACTCGCCAACCGTAAACTTGGACAGGCGCAGCATATCGATCAGGTGATATTTGTAATCAAACGCAGCATGCCGGCGGTCCTTGATTGCCTGGCAGTCCTTATCCAACTGCATTTTGGCGTCAAACAGGCGGTTCTTGTGGACATACTTTTCGTCCTTGATTTCCTGCTGATTGCTCAGCTTGGAAAGCGCCGTCTCGTGTTCCTTTTTCAGCTGTTCTACAGTTGCCTGATATTTCTGCTGGGCTTGTACCTTTTCCTGCTTGCAGCTGGCCACCACCGCCTGGTAATAGTCGCTGTCATAATGGGCTTTCAAATAGGCTTCGGCATCAGCGATCAGCTTGTTGATCTGGCCCTTGTTTTTTTCTTCAACTGCCTTGGCCGCTGCCAATTCAGCCTTCAGTTTGGTCTCACGTTCCGTTTTTTCCTGCGCGGTATAGATGCGGTCGCGCTTCAGGTTATCCAGCTCATTCTGGATATTGACAGCTTTTTCAGTACCGTCAGTACGAAGTTCATCGATCTGCGCCTGGATTTTCCCAACATATTCATCGATTGGCTGGCGAAGCTTGGCTTCCTGCTCCGCCGAAAGAATTTTTGAAGTTTGTGTTGCAGTTGCCATAGATCATTATCCCCCATTACAGGTATTTTGCGCTGAGTCTCAAAAGCTCTTCCTGATTTGTTTCCTTGGTATTCACAATGCCGGAAAGATGTCCGTTGGACATAACGCCGATCCGGTTGGTGATACCCAGAATCTCAGGCATTTCAGAGGAAACAACAATAACCGTCTTTCCCTGTTTGGCCATCTTGATGATCAGCTCATAGATTTCGTACTTTGCGCCAACGTCTATACCGCGCGTAGGTTCATCCATCATAAAGACCTGGGGTTCGCGTTCCAGCCATTTGCCAAAAATGACCTTTTGCTGGTTGCCGCCAGACAAACTGGTGATCATATCGTCAGGTCCCATGCACTTGGTGTGCATGACCTTGATCTCCTTGCTTGTGGCTTTTACCATTTTGGGCATTGACAGCCCAAGGCCACCTTTGTACTGGTCCAGGTTGGCAATGGTAGTATTGAATGTCAAATCGCTCTTCAGGAACAGGCCGTTTGCTTTGCGTTCCTCGGTAATCAGGGCAAATCCATGCTCGATCGCTTCGTGGGCATTGTTGAAGTTCATCAGGTGGTCGCGGAAATACACACGCCCTGCCGCACGGGTACGCACGCCGAAAATGGTTTCCAGCAGCTCTGTACGTCCGGCGCCCACCAGGCCATACAGACCAAAAATTTCGCCCTCGCGCACATCAAAGCTGATATCCTGCAGATAAGGCGCATATTTGGTGGACAGATGCTGGACGGACAAGATCGTATCCCCGGGGATATTGTCCACCGGCGGGAAGCGGCTTTCCAGCGAACGGCCAACCATGGCGGTGATCAGCTCGCCCATGTTGGTGTCCTTACTGTCCTTGGTCATAACCAGGTTGCCGTCACGCAGAACCGAAATCTGGTCACAAATTTCAAAAATTTCGTCCATCTTATGTGAGATGTATATCAGCGCAATGCCCTGTTCTTTCAGCATGCGCATCATCTCAAAGAGTTTATTCACTTCCTGCACCGTCAGCGAAGAAGTCGGCTCATCCAGAACGATGACCTGGGCATTGTAAGAGATGGCTTTGGCAATTTCACACATCTGCCGCTGCGAAACCGACATATTGCGCATGGGCTGGGTCAGATTGACAGTCATGCCCAGCTTGCGGAACAGATCGGCTGCTTTCTTCTTCATCTGCCCTTCGTCAACCACGCCCATAGAGTTGACCGGGTACCGCCCCAGGAACAGGTTATCAATCACACTGCGCTCCAGGCACTGGTTCAGTTCCTGATGCACCATTGCAATTCCGTTTTCCAGCGCGTCTTTCGGGCCGGAAAAATTGATCTCCTTGCCATTGAGGAAAATCTTGCCCTCATCCTTTTGATAAGTACCGAACAGACATTTCATCATGGTAGACTTACCGGCGCCGTTTTCGCCCATAAGCCCCATAACTGTACCGCGTTTTACATCCAGATTGATATGATCAAGTACTCGGTTGCGGCCAAACGACTTGCACATACCGCGAATTGACAAGACAATATCGTCTTTCGCTTCTGCCATTCTCGTCACTCCCGTCTTGCAAATTGGCAAACTGCCCTACGGCTGCTCACCTGTTTTCATAAAAAAACGCTATTAGGAAAAACTTCATTCTCCCCTATGGAGAAATACATTCTCCCTAATAGCGTTGCCGTTACTTAACTGTCAGTTATTGCTGTTGCCGTTGAATCACTGGTTCAGCAGAGAAGTGTACGAAGCAGCGTTATCGGTCTTAACCATATTGATGGCAAAGGCATCGTATGCGCTGGGATTGCCCAGGCGGTTGGTGATGTTGGCCTCGGTCTGGCCGTCGCCGCCGATGTAGTCAATCTTCAGGTTCAGCAGATCATCATATTTCTCCAGCAGGGGCTGGTAAGTAGCGCTCAGGAAGTTATCCGCGGAGTTGTAGATATCCAGCCAAACGCTCTTTTCCGGGCTGGTAGTGGCATCCAGCTGGTTGGAAACAGGCCCATACGGCTTGGTAGAGTCGGTGAAGTCCGTGTAGTTGTCTGCCGTGACTGCCACGTTCAAAGCATAGTAGGAACGCTCGTCCTCATTGTAATAGTAAACATCGCTGCTCAGGACATTGCCTGCAGCATCCGGAGTGGCAATACCGGTGTTGATGTCCACGCCGTCCAGCGCATTACGCAGCAGGCGCAGGGTCAGGTAGGCCTGCACGTCAGCGTGCTGGCTGATCGTTCCGCCGTAACCGTCGGCAATGGCAGCAACTGCGTCAGCGTTTGCATCGTAGCCAAAGGTGGGAACGCCATTTTCCTGCGACCAGGAGTTAAACATTGCCATGCCCATGCCGTCATTGTTGGAAATAACGATATCGATGGAATCTCCCAGAGAAGAAGCCCAGGCGCTGATGGCGTTGCTGGCGGTGCCGGCATCCCAGGTAGCGCCGGCGGAATTCTTCATTTCCTGAGAAGCAAGCTCACGAACGGCGAAAGTCGTGCCATCCACATCAATGGTGCCGTCCTGAACCTGGGTAGCGGAACCATCTGCATTGGTACCGACAGGATCAGAAACAATGCCGCTGCTGCCTTCCACTGCGGTGCCCAAAGCGCTACGAACGCCACGGGTACGGGCAATCGAGTCATTATGGCCGATATCGCCGATTGCCAGAACATAGCCGATAACGCCGTCGCCGTTGCGGTCGATGGTGTCAGCATGTGCTTTAATGTAATCTGCGATCATCTTGCCCTGCAGTTCAGCACCCTGGTTGGCATCGAAACCGACATAATAAGTATTGCCGTTAAAGTTCAGCGCCTCCGTATCCAGCTCGCCTGTGGTGCTGTTGGAAGGCTGACGGTTAAACCACACCAGCGGCTTATCCTTATTTTCAACGGTACCGCTTTCAGCAGCCGTAGAGGTAGCTGCCGAAGTATCGGTAGATGTGCTTTCCGTGGGTGTTGCGGCGCTGGATGCACTGCTGCCGCAGGCAGCCAGGCTCAAGGTCATTGCAGCTGCCAAGGTCAACGCTAATGTTTTTTTCATAATGGTTCTCCTTCTTTAATATGTCGGGATGCTGCTTCCGCTCCCGGTCATTGTTTTTATGGTATAGCAAAACCGGAGGAAAAGCAAGGCGCATTTTGACTAAAATAGTTGCGGAATTTTGTACGCATTTGGCATATTGCAACATCTTTGTGTTCTGTTTTTGTATGTTACGCCCATTCCGGCTGCATTTTTCCCTGCAACTCCATGTCACAGTGCTGTACCCGCATTTCATATATTCCACCCGGCAGCAGAGTATCCTGTATGTTCCCGCACCATTTATATATTAATATTCAATACTATACCTGATTTTATAAAGGCAACACCGCACAATTCCCGCCTGACGGCTTAAGCACCGCCCCGGCAGCTGCGGTACGGCATCTGCGTTGCCAAAATGCTCGATAATACACAAAGTATTATCTGCGCTTTTGGCTTAGCAGCTGCCGCACCTCGCTCGCCGTATCGGCACTTAGAATTATGCGGTATTGCCTAAAATATCGCCCGTCCTGCTCATCTGCAGGGCTGTCCGGCAGCCTTTTTGACGCTTCGGAGCATGATGACAAAATAAAAACATGATGACAAAATAAAAAACTGTGCTCCCTAAATATAATCAGGGAAGCACAGTTTGTGGCGTATTTCTCCGCTGTTAAAGTTCAGCCTGTTTTTCGCGGCATTCAGGGCAGATGTAATGGATGGTCAGCTGGTAGGAACGCACTTCGGTTCCAATGGCATTTTCAATTTCGCGCACCAGGCCGATCACCGGCAGGTCCTGCAGGCTGCCGCAGCAATCACAGTACAAATGGCCGTGCGGGTTGGAGGTTTTATCAAACCGGTCGGGGCCATCCGGCATTTCCAGTCGGGCAATTTCCCTGGCCTGTTCCATCAGCTTTAAGTTGCGGTACACGGTGCCGCGGGCAATGCCGGGCATCTTCTCCCTGGCAATGGCAAAAATTTCGTCCGCCGTCAGATGTTTGGGGCTGTGCTGTAAAATTTCCAAAATCAAGGCACGCTGGCGTGTCATGGCGGGCTCCTTTCTGTATGGAATGAGTTGTAAGAAAATTTATAAAATAAGACATGGTAAGATATCTTTACCATAAGAATACACATGTTTCGTGCATTTGTCAACGGTATTTGCTGGCAAGCAGGATATTTTTTAAGAGCTTGTCCGAATTCATGGCAGAGCAATGCCGCCGCACCATCCACGGTGCAGCGGCATTGTCTGTGTTAATTTTTTTCCGGGTCCAGGCAGGTGCCGGCTTTGCGGCATTCCAGGTGCAGGTGGCTGCCCTGCTGGGCTTCGGCGGGCACATTGCCTGTGGTGCCAAGGCGGGTCCCGGCGGTTACTTTTTCGCGCTGGGTCACGGCAACTTCTTCCAGCCCGCAGTAGCGCCACACGCGATCCTGCGCGTCGGTCACTTCCACCACGCGGCCCCACAGAGCGTCATCCGCAATGGCGGTCACGGTACCGGCGGCCACCGCCGTTACCTGTTCGGCGGTATAATCCGTGCCGTTGTGGGTGCGCCAGTCCCCCAGGGTGGGGTTATACACCAGCGTATTCCCGCTGAACGCCTGGCTGACTTTACCGTTCCAGCCAGCGTGCGGCAAGGTTCCCTGCTGTGCGGACGAAGCAGCAGAGCTGCCAGTCCCGCCGGAGGCGCTGCCAGACTGCCCAGCCCTCTGCTGCAAGGATGACGATGCAGACCCCGCAGCTGACGGCGCGGGCGATGGCTGCGCTGTCGCCACAGGAACATCCTGTGCGGGCTGGTTTACGGCGGCATCCGGTGAATCCCATACGTCTGTTCCCTCCTCCAGGGCCTGCTTTTGGATGCGGGTCAGGTCCTCGACCCCGCGCACCACGCTGCGGATGGCGGCAATTCCGGTAATGGTTGCCGCAAACACCAGCGCAAGGCAGACAAGATATAGCCCTTTTGCCTTCAAAAATGCTTTAATGCTGTTCATCTTCCCCCGTCCTTTGCTTGCCGTACGGCCAAAACATCGGGCGCAAAACCTGCCGCCCGGAATTTTCAACCGCACCGTTCGTGTTGTGTATGCCATTAGTGTTGCGCGGACAGATTGGATTTATGCACAAAGCGGGCAAAAATACCGGCAATACCGCATAATTCTAAGTGCCGATACGGCGAGCGAGGTGCGGCAGATGC
>OLPU01000843.1_pt1 | contig 25483 bp, 19 predicted proteins | sample 1673111 | NCBI WGS metagenome assembly OLPU01 (sample SAMEA3136755, study PRJEB25190) | human gut metagenome | reverse complement strand
GGTCTGACCGGTATCAGCGTTGGTGTAGGTCTTGAAGGTTGGGTCTTCTTCTGCCAGCTTTGCCAGAGCGATACCCATCTTTTCCTGACCTGCCTTGGTCTTCGGCTCAATGGCGATCTCGATTACCGGATCCGGGAATTCCATGGATTCCAGAATGATCGGATGATCCTCGTCACACAGAGTGTCACCGGTGGTGGTCTGCTTCAGACCAACAGCGGCAGCCAGGTCACCGGAATATACCATCTCGATTTCCTGTCTGTGGTTCGCATGCATCTGCATGATACGGCCGATTCTCTCCTTCTTGCCCTTGGTTGCGTTGTATACGTAGGAACCTGCCTTCAGAGTTCCGGAGTATACACGGAAGAATGCCAGCTTACCAACAAACGGGTCAGCAACAATCTTGAATGCAAGTGCGGCAAACGGAGCCTTATCGCTGGAGTGTCTTTCATCCTCTTCTCCGGTATCCGGGTCAATACCCTTGATAGCCGGAATGTCCAGTGGGGATGGCATGTAATCTACGATACCGTCCAGCATCATCTGAACACCCTTGTTCTTGTATGCGGATCCGCAGAACATCGGGAACATCTCGCCCTTCAGTGTCTCTTTACGGATTGTGGTCTTGATCTCGTCGATGGTGATTTCTTCACCCTCAAGATACTTCATCATGAGTTCCTCGTCACACTCTGCAACAGACTCAACCAGCTTATCGTGCCATACCTGAGCCTCTTCCAGCATGTCTTCCGGAATATCTACGATATCAAATTCGGTTCCAAGAACGTCTCTGTCATATACCTCTGCCTTCATGGTGATCAGGTCGATGATACCTACGAACTGGTTCTCTGCACCGATTGGCATCTGAACCGGAACGGCATTCGCTCTTAATCTATCATGAATTGTGTCGAGAACGTGGAAGAAATCCGCACCCAGAACGTCCATCTTGTTAACGAAGATCATTCTCGGTACGTTATACTTCTCAGCCTGTCTCCAAACTGTTTCTGACTGAGGCTCTACACCCTCTTTCGCACTGAGTACCATTACCGCACCGTCCAGTACACGAAGAGATCTCTCTACCTCAACGGTAAAGTCCACGTGTCCCGGGGTGTCGATAATATTGATACGAGTGTCTTTCCACTGAGCGGTAGTAGCCGCAGAGGTGATGGTAATACCACGTTCCTGCTCCTGGGCCATGTAGTCCATGGTAGCTGCACCATCGTGTGTTTCACCGATCTTGTGCGTTTTTCCTGTGTAAAACAGAATACGTTCTGTCGTTGTGGTCTTACCGGCATCGATATGAGCCATGATACCAACGTTTCTTGTTTTCTCCAAAGAAAATTCTCTTGGCATTCTATCTCCTCTCTATAATACTCGTTTTCTCTTTCTGTTTCTTTCAGATTACCATCTGAAGTGTGCAAACGCCTTGTTTGCCTCAGCCATCTTATGCGTATCTTCCTTCTTCTTTACAGACGCACCTGTATTGTTGGACGCATCGATAAGCTCTTTTGCCAGTCTCTCTGCCATGGTCTTCTCGCCTCTGTTTCTTGTGTACAGAGTGAGCCAACGCAGAGCCAGAGTCTGACGTCTTTCCGGTCTTACTTCAATCGGAACCTGGTAGTTCGCACCACCGATTCTTCTTGCTTTAACTTCCAGTTTCGGCATGATGTTGTTCATTGCTTCTTCAAATACTTCGATAGCTGGTTTTTCAGCTTTCTCTGCGACTTTGTCAAATGCTCCGTATACAATTTTCTGAGCTACACCTTTCTTACCGTCAAGCATGATGTTGTTGATAAGCTTTGTAACTACCTTGTTGTTGTATAACGGATCCGCTAATACGTCTCTTTTCTGAGTATGTCCTTTACGTGCCACGGTTCTTCCCTCCTTATACATATTGGCAAAGCTTTGCTTTGCGTGAATAATTCATCGGTACTCACATGTGTCTTTCTATGTGTATCGTTGGCGGGACAATCTCCGATGCCTGCCACGTGGCAGGCGATATCTGAATTAAACCCGCAACCAACTATTCTCATAGTTCTGTTTGTGATACGATTTAGTTTCGTTTTACACTAAAATCAAGTGCTTATTTCTTTGCGTCTTTTGGTCTCTTTGCTCCGTATTTAGAACGAGCCTGACGTCTCTTTGCAACACCTGCTGTATCAAGTGTTCCACGAACGATATGGTATCTTGTACCCGGAAGGTCCTTTACTCTTCCTCCACGGATAAGAACAACGCTATGTTCCTGAAGGTTGTGACCTTCTCCTGGGATGTAGCTTGTTACTTCGATTCCGTTTGAAAGACGTACTCTGGCGATCTTTCTAAGAGCTGAGTTCGGTTTCTTCGGTGTAGCTGTCTTAACTGCTGTACACACACCTCTCTTCTGTGGTGCAGATGTGTCTGTAGCTCTTTTCTTCAAAGAATTGTATCCTTTCTGGAGAGCCGGTGCAGTAGATTTCTTTACAGCTGTCTGACGACCTTTTCTTACTAACTGGTTAAATGTTGGCATCTCTTTCACCTCCTATGAAGTAATAATTGGTTACGATTTTAAACAAGTTCTGTTTAAAATGCGCAGAAAAACAGTGCATCGTTTTTCGCACGCTTGTTTATTGTAGTATATTGCAAAAAAAAAGTCAAGGTATTCTGAAAAATATTTTCCAAATCATACCTTGACTTTTTCTTCATTTTTATTCTGTACTTACGGATCCTTCGATTATTTCTCCGTCTTTTACTTTTTTGATCAATCCAATGATCTCAGCCACTGAATCTTCATCCGGATACGTTACATAAAGCTCTTCATCTCCTGAAGAATAGCAGATATCTGTTCCCCCGGTTCCATCCGCTGCCACGGAATAAATATTCCATTTTGCATTGGTTCTGAGCTGAGTCTTGATCAGCGACTGGATCTGGCTGGAAGTAAAGTTCGTATCCACACCATCGCTGACGCTTTCAATAATATCGCTTGCCCCACGGAGCATTGCCGGTGACATCATCTTTTTAATGATTGCAGTGATAACTGCCTGCTGATGGACTCCTCTTCCGTTGTCCCCGTCTGGCAGTGCCTGACGTTCACGGCAAAAAGCAAGTGCACTAATACCATCAAAATGATTCATTCCTTCATTTACATGAATCTCTGCACCCGACTCCCATCCTGTATCAAATTCGAGATCTGATTCAACATCCAATCCGCCAAGTGCATCAACCACACTGGTCATAGATGTAAAATTAACTCTTCCGAAAAATTCGATATCTGTATCATAAAGTTCTTCCAGCGTCTGCATAGACACATCCACACCATAGATTCCTGCATGTGTCAGTTTGTCGTCCTGTCCTCCGGATACTCCCGGGATTGGTACATAATAATCTCTAGGGGTCGTAATCAGTAATACCTGATGGCTCGTCGGATTGACAACCGCTACGATATTGACATCGCTTCGTCCCTGTTCTGTGATATCACCATTTGTATCAATACCACTCAAATAAACCGCAAATGGCTTTGTAACGCTTTCATCAGATGTATCGCTTTCAATTTCAACAACAATATTGTGCTTATAAATAACCTTTGTATCCTTTGTAAAGGTTGAATACTGTTCCTTGATAATATTACTGTAAGCTGAGTTGTAGATAATCGCATCTACTTCTCCGTCATATAATGCCTGTGCTTCTTCTCCCAGATTACTGTATTCCTGAAGAGTAATGTTCTGTCCCAGTTCCTTTTCAATCTGTTTGACTGCCGACTTCGTCTGGTCTCCACCAGTCGCATACTGAACACCAAATGTATATCCGGCTGCTGCTGATAAAGTATCTGCATTATCATCCGCCTTTACCGCAACTACCATGGAACTTGTTTTCTTATTGCTTCCGGTAATCTTCTGGAATGCATTATTTACTTTTCCCATATAGAAAGAACCCACTCCCAGAATGATGCAGATCAGTATACAGAATATCTTTCCGCCAATTCCTTTTCCTTTTGCCGCTATCTGTGTCAGCAAGGTAATTCCAAGCAGGATCAGCAGTACTCCGATCAGTACCAGGAAATAAGTAGAAGTAAGTACATTGAACAGCATCACATTCACTGCAAGTACTACAGACAGAATAAACTGGATAATTACAAGTATAATTCCAATCGTTCTGCTTACCCGATTTTTCTTTCTTCCTCTGCGCCGTTTATTTTTACGATTCTTATTATTCTCCGGGTCAGACATCTTTCTTATATTCTGATAGTCTTCTTCCGGTCTTCTTTTCTTCTTATCATTTGAAGATGATTTCTTTTTCGGTCGTTCTCTGTAGTAATCTTCCTCATCATCATAATATCGGGCAAATCTTCGGTCTTCTTCATAAGCATACCGGTTCTTCCCCTTAGCCCGTCTGCTTACTTCTCTGCTGTTATTGATACTTCGCATATTTCTATTAGAAGTTCCATCAGACGATCTTCTCCTTGCTGATTTTCTCTGTTCCATATACACTCACTTTCATTTGTTACATAACTATTACACGATATGACACTTTAATTACAATTACATCTCTATATAATATCGTTTTTACCTTATATTGTCAATATTTTCGTGTCAATCCGTATTTTGTGATTCTGCACAATTCTTCTGGAAATTTTTTAATCTGCCAAGGCATATAGTGTTTTTTCACAGAAAGTTCCATCGGAATTTCTCATAAAACAAAAAGAAAACGAAGAACTCTTCTTAAGTCCTTCGCCTTCTTTATTATATTACTACTTTTTATTTATCTTCTACAAGATGGCATGCCACCTTATGTCCAGGAGCAATCTCTTTCATCTGCGGCATTTCCTTAAAGCAACGTTCTGTCGCATGCTGACATCTCTCAGCGAAACGACAGCAGTTCTTCGGATTGATCGGGCTTGGGATCTCACCCTTGATCGGAATACGCTGGTTCGCTTTTGCTTTATTCGGATCTGCTTCCGGGATTGCAGAAAGCAGTGCCTGTGTATATGGATGCATCGGATGAGCATAAAGTTCATCTGTCTCAGCAGTCTCGACCATTGTTCCGAGGTACATAACAACTACACGGTCAGAAATATATTTTACGACACTAAGGTCATGCGCGATAAACAGGTAAGTCAGTCCTCTTTCTTCCTGCAGTTCTTTCAGCATATTGATAACCTGTGCCTGGATAGACACATCAAGAGCTGAAATCGGCTCATCACAGATGATGAATTCCGGATCAACAGAAAGAGCACGTGCGATACCGATACGCTGTCTCTGTCCACCTGAGAATTCGTGTGGGAAACGTGACATATGATCTTTATTAAGACCAACTGTAGCAAGCAGCTGCTCTACTTTTGCATCTGCATCCTTTGTTGACATTCCATGTTGTTTCAGACCTTCTCCAACGATATCCTTAACAGTCATACGTGGGTTCAGTGATGAATACGGGTTCTGGAAAATCATCTGTACCTTCTTACAGAATTCTTTCTGCTCTGCATGATTGTATTTGAAAATATCTTTTCCATCATAATATACATTTCCCGAAGTCGGATTGTATAACTTGATCATGGTACGTCCTGTTGTAGATTTACCACAGCCGGACTCACCTACCAGGCTGACTGTCTCACCTTTATAAATATCAAATGTAAGATCATCAACCGCTTTTAAGGTTTCTTTACGGCTGATTTCAAAATATTTACATAAGTTTTTCACCTGTACGAGAGGCTGTTTTTTTTCTGTATTTTTCATTTTACACCTCTCCTTTCTCAGTTACTTTTCTTCTCATGTCTGTATCCGGTGCATATTCATGCTGCAGCCAGCAACAGGTTTCATGTTCTTTTGAAAGCTCATAAGTCTGTGGCGGCATATCTTTACAGATTTCCATGCAGTATTCACATCTTGCTGCGAACGGACATCCTTTCGGAGGTGCAAACAGATCCGGAGGTGTTCCTTCGATTGGCTGCAATTTGTGGCCTTTTGCTGTATCCAGTTTGGCAATTGAATGCATAAGTCCTTTTGTGTAAGGATGTGCTGTATCATAGAAAATCTCATCTACAGATCCACGTTCTACGATCTTTCCTCCATACATAACCAGTACACGGTCGCAAAGCTTTGCGATAACACCAAGGTCATGTGTGATCAGGATAATAGATGTCCCAAGTGTTTTCTGAAGATTTTTCAGTACATCAAGAATCTGTGCTTCAATTGTAACATCCAAAGAAGTAGTCGGCTCATCGGCAATAACGATGCTCGGGCTTCCTACCAGAGCGATCGCGATCATAACACGCTGTTTCATACCACCTGAAAGTTCATGTGGATACTGTTTGTAACGGCGTTCTCCATCAGAGATACCTACCATTTTAAGGATTTCAAGTGCTTTTGCTTTTTTCTCAGCCGCACTCATACCTTTTCTTCCGACGAATACTTCTTCAATCTGTTTTCCGATACGCATTGTCGGGTTCAATGAGGTCATAGGATCCTGAAAAATATAACTGATCTCTTTTCCACGGAACTGACGAAGTTCTTTTTTGTTCATTTTCAGAACATCTTTTCCTTTATAAAGAATCTCTCCGCCTTCAAAGAATCCAGGCGGTTCCGGATTCAGTCTCATCAGACACTGAGAGGTAACACTCTTTCCACATCCGGATTCTCCAACTATACCAAGAATTTCTCCCGGACGGACTTCAAAGCTGACATCACGAACAGCTTTTACAACTCCACCGTATGTACGGAAAGAGAATTGCAGATTTTTTACTTCCAATAAATTTTCCATCTTCTATACTCCTTCCTACTCGGTTCCTCTAAGTTTCGGGTCAAATGCATCACGAAGTCCATCACCAAGAAGATTCAGCGCAAGCATTGTTGTACAAATCAGGAATGCCGGTACAAATACCTGGTACGGATGAATTCTCAGCTGTGCGATTCCGTCTTTTGCAAGTACACCCCAGCTGCAGTTCGGTGGTTTGATACCCAGACCGATATAGCTCAGGAATGCCTCCTGGAAAATAGCTCCCGGAATAGCCATTGTCAGGTTTGTAATGATAAGTCCCATGATATTCGGTAAAATATGTTTTACAATGATTACGATATCCGGCACACCAAGGATCTTGGCTGCAGATACGAAATCAGATTCTCTCAGTTTTAATACTTCACCACGAACGAAACGACATCCACCGATCCATCCGACGCAACACATAGCAAGAATCAAACAGTGTACACCGTTACCAACAACTACCATAAGAAGAATGGTAACGATCAGACTTGGGATTCCGTATAATACGTCAACAACACGCTGGATAACCATATCGATCTTGCCACCGTAGAATCCTGAGATACCACCCATGATAGATCCAACGATTGCATTGATGATGCTGGCTGCAAAACCAATTGTCAGAGATACTCTCGCACCAGACCATGCACGAACCCAGAGATCACGTCCAAGAGAGTCTGTTCCAAACCAATGTGCTTTTGAAAAGCTCTGGTTCATCTCTGCCACACTCTGTGTTGCAATGTCATATTTGCTGAACATTGGAACAAAGATCGCCATAAGTACATAAAGTCCAATCAGGCACAATGAGAAGAATGCAATCTTATTCTTGCGGATTCGTCTCCATGCATCCTGCCAGTAACCAATATTCGGACGGGAAATAGACTCCATTGTCTTTGTATTTTTTCCTACAACTTTAAACTGTTCTTTTGTAATTTCTGCCATTTCTCGTCACCTACCTTTTTTTACCACTCAGACGGATTCTCGGATCTACAATACCGTATAAGATATCTACAATCAGGATTGACACGATCAGGAATGCTCCGTAGAAGATCGTCATACCAAGAACCAGTGTATAATCTGCCATGTTAATACTGTCTACATAATGTTTTCCCATTCCAGGGATTGCGAAAAGGGCTTCGATTACGAATGTTCCTGTTAATACAGATGCAACTGTCGGTCCCATAATGGTAATGATCGGTGTGATCGCATTACGGATCTGATGTTTAACTGTAATTCGGAAATCCGATAAACCTTTCGCACGTGCTGTCTTTGTATAATCTGAAGATACAACTTCCAGCATACTGGAACGCATCAGACGGGAAATGGATGCCAGTGTATAGAATCCAACCGCGATTGACGGTAAAATTGTGTGCTTAAAGCTTGTGTACTGCGCAACCGGAAGAATCTGCCATTTGATTCCGAAGAAATACTGAAGTACAGATCCCATGATGAAGTCAGGAATCGATGTACCAATGATCGCAATCAAAATACAGACGAAGTCCAGTTTCTTTCCTCGATTCAGTGCTGCTACAATTCCAAGGATCAGTCCGAAGAACAGTGCAAAGCACAGTGAACGGATTCCCAGGTCTGCTGAGTATGGGAATGAGTCAGCAATAATACGGTTAACTGTCTGACTTTCATACTTCATAGAATACCCCAGATCACCATGAAGCACATTCTTCATATAAGTTATATACTGCTCTGCAAGCGGTTTATCCAAACCATAGTAAGCTTCCAGATTCGCTTTGATCTCCGGTGTCATCTTGTCACTTGAGAACGGATCTCCCGGCATCAGACGAACCAGGACGAATACAACACTTGTAAGTACCAAAAGTGTTACGATGGCTAATGCAACTCGTTTAGCTATATATTTTGCCATTCTTTTGTCTCCCTTCATTTTTCTTTATTTGATAGCTTTGATTATTTCACATACTTCCTATTGGCTGATACATACCAAATCTACCCCTCGAAATAATCAAAACCCTCAAATAAGCAGCCGGTGCGGACCAGTAAGTCCGCGCCGACCGCAAGGTATGTTACCATCCAACTGTATTATTCGCTGATGTCTGCATATACCAGATCGAAGTCATATCCGACAAAGTATACATTGAAGTTAGAAATCTTCGGATTGATCAGATACTGGTCTCTACGTAACTGAAGCGGTACAAGAGCGGAATCTTCTTCAAGGAAGATCTTTTCTGCCTGGAACAGCATATCCTGTCTTGTCTTAGCATCTGTCTCTGTCTGAGAATCTTTAAGAAGCTTATCGTATTCAGCGTTCGCATATCCAGAGTGGTTATACTGACTATCGCTGATCCACAGTTCCAGATAAGAGTATGCGTCAGAGTAGTCCGGAACCCATCCTGTTACTACCATATCGTAATCTTTTTCAGTTTCCATCTGAAGTCTCTGTTTGTAAGTTACCTGGTTGATTTCTACTTTAATACCAAGGTTCTTCTGATACTGTTCCTGAAGAACTTCAGCCTGCTTCTTAGCACCATCTGTATCAGTTGTAAGAAGAGTAATCTTGATGTCTGCCGGATTAGAAACGCCCATTTCTTTCATTGCTGCATCCAGATATTCTTTTGCTTTATCATTATCATTTTCTGCCGGGAATGGTGTATATGGATAAGCTTCGCCGTATGTCTGGTCATCTGCCGCCTGCACGTTTGGAAGTACAAGTCTCTGTGCAACGTCATATACGTCATTGTTAACCAGCTTGTTGTATTCTGTTCTGTTGATTGCATAGTTCAAAGCAAATCTCAGGTTCTTGTTAGCAAGCGGTCTGTCTTCTGACATGTTGAGCATGATGTAATCATCTGCACCTGTATAGTAGAATTCAGTATTTTCTGTATACTGATCTGTCATTTCAGTAGGTACAATTGTGATATCAACTTCGCCCTGTTCCCACATAGCAACCGCTGTCTTAGCATCTGCAACTGTCTTTACGCAGATTTCATCAAGCTTGATGCTGTCTGCATCCCAGTAATTTTCATTCTTAGAAAGGATCATTTCATCGCCGTGTTTCCACTCTGTCATCTTGAACGGTCCGTTATAAACAGATTTTTCCGGATCAGCTGCATATTCTTTTCCGTATTTTTCTACATAATCTTTTCTTGTAGGACCGAATGTTGCCATAGCAGCCATACTAAGGAAGTATGTAGCCGGATGTGCAAGTTCGATAACAACTGTCTTGTCATCTGGTGCAGATACGCCAAGTTCATCGACAGGTACAGAACCTTTATTTACTTCTGCACCGTTTTTGAGGATATATCCGATGAATGCGTAATCGCTTGCCATTTCTGGATCCATAAGTCTCTGGATACCATAAACATAATCGCCTGCTTTTACATCTTCTCCGTCAGACCATTTCAGTCCATCACGAAGGTGGAATGTATAAGTAAGTCCATCATCTGAAATATCCCAGCTTTCAGCTGCATCTGGTTTGACTTCGCCTTCCACGTTACGTGTCAGCATCGCATAGGTGCAGATTTCTGCTGTTGCACATGAGATAGAGTTACTGTTCTGTGGATCCATAGAAGGAAGGTCTTCACGAAGTGTGTAAGTAATTCTCTTCTTTCCTGATGAAGCACTGCTGTCATCTTTCTTGGAATCTTTGGATCCCGGTGTACCACAGCCAGCAAACATTGTTACTGTCATTGCTGTAGCAAGTAAAGCTGCTAATAATTTCTTTTTCATAAATGTTGTCCTCCTTTTTCATTTATAATTCTATTAGCTCATGTGTAGCACTGATCAGGTTTTCATATCCGTCTTTTGTGATGATGCCCTGATCCTCAAGTCTGACACCACCCCAACCCGGAATATAAAGTCCTGGTTCTACTGTCATTATGCTGTTCTCCTGTAAGATATTCTCACAGTTCAGTCCGATATTCGGAAGTTCATGGACGAACAGCCCAACTCCATGACCGATTCCTGTATAATTATACGGAAGGTATTCTGTATCTTTGATTGCTTCAAGTGAAGCTTCATAGCAGGAAGTTCCTGTCACACCGGCTCTTACAGATGCTTCTGTATCTTCTGTCATACGACGGCAGAGATCATACACTTCTCTCTGTTTGGCGTCTGCCTTGCCGACAACTACTGTTCTTGTCATATCTGAAAGATAGCCTTTGTACTGGCATCCATAATCCATCAATACGAAATCTCCGTATTCGATTGGCTTACTGTCCGGAATCCCGTGAAGCAGAGAGCTCTTTGCTCCTGAAATAACGATTCCACCGTACGGTTTGGTATCTGCACCTTCCATTACCATGTAATGTGCAAGTCTGGATGCGATTTCTTTTTCTGTCACACCCGGACGGATGTCTTTTATAATTTTTTCAAATGCTCTGGATGCGATATCGCAGGCAACGGTAAGGTTCTTGATCTCTTCCGGCGTCTTGATCGCGCGGAAGCCTTCGATTACGTTCAGCGTCGGAACCATCTCAGCACTGAGTTCAGCCTGCATAGAGTTCCATTTTTCAAATGTCAGATGATCCTGTTCAAATCCAATTGTTTTAACTCCATCTTTGTCTGCGCAATATGCAACAGCTTTCCCCATGCTGTAGCCAAAATTGATTCGCCAGTTTACAAGTTCGTAATCCGGACATTCATAAGATGCCTGCTCTGTGTATCTTGCATCAGTGATAAAATACTGATTCGCCTTTGTGATAAAAAGGAATGAGTCTTCCCCCGTAAATCCGCTGATACAACGTACATTCGCCGGCTTTGCAATATAAAACGCATCCAGTCTTTCTTTTTCCATGTACTCTCGCAATTGAGTTAATCTGTCCATTTTTGTTCTCCTCTCATGTACTTTTGTTCTTCTGATACGGTATATTTACCAGATATGTCCGTCCCTCTGCGACAATGTAATACTTTACTAGACCACAGTCTAGTAGTGTAAACAAAAGAACGCCATGATTTGCATCATGACGTCCTTGTCTTCTTTCAAAGGTCATAGTTTCACGCTATGACGTCTATGTTTAATTATTAGATTGTCCGTATTGTATGTATAAAATCAGTCTTTATACACTTTCGTAAATAACACTGTCTTCAGAGTTGCGTGAATTTCGAAGAAACCCCGTTTTAACAGTTCAATTTTGTAAATTCACTTAGATGAATATTTATTCATATGTGTAATTTTCCTTATTATAGAACCATACTCTAAGATTGTCAAGAGGAATGCTATTTATTTCACAATTTTATTTTCATTCCTTTCAAACCGTCTTGGTACATCCCGGTGATATACCCATATACTGACACAAGGTTCTTTTCCGGGATTGGAAATACTATGACGCTCTCTGCTCTTTATATATACACTGTCTCCCGGATGTAAACTGCAAATTTTTCCTTCCACCTCTACATTCAGAGTTCCTTTTATCACCATACACATTTCCGAAAAGACATGACGATATTCTTCTTTTTTCGCAGATTCTCCCGGTTCAATCGTAATATATTCAAAAATCGATTCTCCCTGACCAAAGTCTGCAACCTCAACCGTCATATTTTCTTCCGGATAAAGATGCTTACTCATTTCTTCTCTGTGTATAACCGTCTTTCCCGGCATTTCCCCTTCCAGTGCATACTGTATATCAATATCCAGTGCTTCACAAATTCGCGCAAGACTGTCCACATTCGGAGATGTCTTATTCTGTTCCAGCATACTCAGATAGCCCGCTGAAAGTCCTGTATATTCTCCCAAAACCCGGATTGTCATCATTTTCTTTTTTCTGCATTCTCTGATCCGTTCACCAATATGAGCTAAATCCAGCATATCACACCCCCTGATTTTCGATTGATTATTTATATGCTACTGTATTTTTTCATATTTTGCAACCCTTTATTTTTGTAAAGTGTTAAAGAATCGGAATTATTTTTCAAATATTTTTGTTTTTCGTGTCTTTAAAGCAAGAAAAGCAGACACGCCATTCAACGTATCTGCCTCTCTTAGCATATAAAGCCTATTCTTCAACTGTAACTGTTTCGTCAGCATTTTCTTCGGTTTCAACAGTTTCTGCTGTCTCTGCCGATACTTCAGACTCAGTATCATCATCCATATCAAAATCATCAAAACTGATTTCGTCGTCCATATCCATACCAAGACCTGTATCAAGTTTAACGTCACGGTATTTTCTCATACCTGTTCCTGCCGGAATCAGTTTACCGATAATGACGTTCTCTTTCAGACCGATCAGGTGGTCAACCTTACCTTTGATAGCAGCCTCAGTCAGAACCTTGGTTGTCTCCTGGAAGGATGCAGCTGACAGGAAGGAATCTGTTGCCAGGGATGCCTTGGTAATACCAAGCATGATCTGTTCTCCTGTTGCAGGTTCTTTACCTTCTGTTACCATCTGTTCATTTACATCGTTGAACTCAAGGACATCCACCATTGTTCCCGGAAGGAATTCAGTATCCCCTCTTTCTTCGATGCGGATCTTCTTCAGCATCTGACGAACGATAACTTCGATATGCTTATCATTGATTTCTACACCCTGCAAACGGTAAACGTCCTGGATTTCGTTGACGATGTATTCCTGAACAGCGGTAGGACCCATGATGGCGAGAATATCGCCAGGAGTTACACTACCATCAGAAAGAGGAGTACCAGCACGTACAGCATCATGTTCCTGTACCAAGATCTGCTTAGAAAGAGATACAAGATACTTCTTCTGATCGCCTGTCTTAGATGTCACGATGATCTCACGATTACCACGCTTTACCTTACCCATAGTTACCTCACCATCGATTTCAGATACAACAGCAGGGTTAGAAGGGTTACGAGCCTCAAGAAGCTCAGTTACACGAGGGAGACCACCAGTGATATCACCTGCACCACCTACAGCACGAGGAATCTTAACCAAAACCTCACCAGTAGTAATTGTCTGTCCATCCTCAACTGCCAAGTGACCACCTACAGGGAAGTTGTATGTACCAAGGATTTCACCATTAGCATCGATAACATCACAAGATGGAACCATTGCCTTATTCTTGGAATCGGTGATAATCTTCTCCTCCAAACCTGTAGTCTCATCGACCTCAGCACGATAAGTCTGATCCTTCTGAACGTCATTGAACTTCAATGTACCCGCATACTGGCTGACGATAACGGCGTTGAATGGATCCCAACGGGCGATAACGGTATCCTTCTCTACGATTTCACCCTCCTTGTGATACAATGAAGAACCGTAAGGAACATTCAAAGTTGCAAGAACGATGTTTGTATTAGGATCCACGAAACGGATTTCAGCCAAGTGGCTTACTACCTTTTCGCACTTGATATCGTTGCCTTCCTCATCTTCCTCTACGAATGGTACTGTGCTCAACTCGTCAAACTCGATACGAGACTTATTCTTCGCAGCAATCTTAGCATTGGCAGCAGCATTAGATGCAATACCACCGGCGTGGAATGTACGGAGAGTCAACTGTGTACCAGGCTCACCAATAGCTTGAGCAGCGATGACACCAACGGCTTCACCCAACTGTACCATACGGGCTGTTGCCAAGTTACGGCCATAGCACTTCATGCAGACACCCTTTTTGCTCTCACAGGTGAGAACCGAACGAATTTCAACACTCTCGATAGGAGATTCATCAATAGCCTTTGCCTTAGCCTCGGTGATTTCTTCACCAGATTTGACAATCAGTTCACCAGTTGTTGGATGAATAACATCATGCACAGAAACACGACCCAAAATACGCTCATAAAGAGATGAAATAATCTCATCACCATTCTTTAAAGCTGTACAAACCAAGCCACGCAATGTACCACAATCCTCTTCGGTGATAATAACATCGTGAGAAACGTCTACAAGACGACGAGTCAAATAACCAGCATCGGCAGTCTTCATAGCGGTATCAGCAAGACCCTTACGGGCACCGTGAGAAGCGATAAAGTACTCCAATACAGACATACCCTCCTTAAAGTTAGAAAGGATAGGGTTCTCAATGATCTGCGCGCCCTCTGCACCAGCCTTCTGAGGTTTAGCCATCAAACCACGCATACCAGACAACTGCTTAATCTGATCCTTAGAACCACGGGCTCCGGAATCAAGCATCATGTATACGGCGTTGAATCCCTGGTCAGCTTCGGTCATCTCCTTCATCAAGATATTACCCAAATCTGTATTTACGTGAGTCCACGCATCAATAACCTGGTTGTATCGTTCCTTGTTGGTGATGAAACCCATATTATAGTTATTGGTAATTTCCTCAACCTCCTTGCGACCGCGCTCAACAATAGCTTCCTTCTCTGGTGGAATAATAATATCACCAAGGTTGAATGACAATCCTGCGACATAAGCCATACGATAACCTAAGTTCTTGATTCCATCAAGGAATTCACAAGCCTTAGCCATACCAACAGCCTTGATAACATTAGAAATCAAACCACGGAGGGTTTTCTTGGAAATCACATCATTGAAGAAGCCAACTTCATCAGGAATGATACCATTAACGATGACACGTCCAACAGAAGTTTCTACCATTCGTTTCTGGATTGTACCATCAACCAAGTCGTCAACTACAACCTTAATCAAAGCATGAAGATCACATCGGCCCTCGTTACGAGCAATCAATGCCTCTTCAGGACCATAGAATGTCAAGCCCTCACCCTTTGCACCTGGGCGAATCTTAGTAATATAGTAAAGACCAAGCACCATATCCTGAGAAGGAACGGTGATAGGCGCACCATTAGCTGGGTTGAGAATGTTATGACTCTGAAGCATCAGGATTTGAGCCTCCAAAACAGCCTCATTGCTCAATGGAAGGTGAACAGCCATCTGGTCACCATCGAAGTCGGCGTTGAACGCTGTACATGCCAATGGATGCAACTGAATAGCCTTACCCTCAATCATCTTAGGCTGGAATGCCTGGATACCGAGTCGGTGAAGCGTAGGGGCACGATTCAACATAACCGGATGACCCTTCATTACATTCTCAAGAATATCCCAAATAACTGGCTCGCGACGATCAACAATCTTCTTGGCACTCTTAACAGTCTTAACGATACCACGCTCAATCAACTTACGGATGATAAATGGTTTGTAAAGCTCTGCAGCCATCAGTTTTGGAAGACCACACTCACCCATCTTCAACTCTGGACCTACAACGATTACAGAACGGGCAGAATAGTCAACACGCTTACCCAGCAAGTTCTGACGGAAACGACCCTGCTTACCCTTTAAAGAGTCAGAGAGTGACTTCAAAGGACGATTGCTCTCACTCTTTACAGCAGAACTCTTGCGTGAGTTGTCGAACAAACTGTCAACAGCCTCCTGCAACATACGCTTCTCGTTACGGAGAATAACCTCAGGAGCCTTGATTTCAACCAATCTCTTCAAACGGTTGTTACGGATAATCACACGACGATAGAGGTCATTCAAGTCTGATGTTGCAAAACGACCACCATCCAATGGTACCAACGGACGAAGCTCAGGTGGAGTAACAGGAATAATCTTCATGATCATCCATTCTGGCTTGTTAATACCTTTACTAGCACGGAAACCTTCTACAACTTGCAGACGCTTCAGAGCCTCAGTTTTACGCTGCTGACTTGAATCGTTATTTGCGCGATCGCGGAGTTCGTATGACAAAGAGTCAAGGTCTACATTCTGGAGCAACTGATAAATTGCTTCAGCACCCATTTTTGCTATAAACTTATTTGGGTCAGTATCGTCCAAAAGTTCATTGTCACCATTAGGATCATACTGGTCAAGAAGAGCCATATATTCATCTTCTGACAAGAGATCAAGTTTGTGAGAACCGTTCAATTCAAGACCATCAGCATCAGTCTTTCCCTCAAGAATACCAGGCTGGATAACTACATACTTCTCGTAGTAAATGACAGCATCAAGTTTCTTGGTCGGCATACCCAAAAGGTAACCAATCTTATTTGGAAGAGAACGGAAATACCAAATATGAGCAACAGGTACGACAAGCTCAATGTGACCAGAGCGTTCACGACGAACTTTCTTCTCTGTAACCTCTACACCGCATCGGTCGCAGACAATTCCCTTATAACGGATACGCTTGTACTTGCCGCAGGCGCATTCATAGTCCTTAGTAGGACCAAAAATACGCTCGCAGAACAAGCCATCACGCTCCGGCTTATATGTACGATAATTAATGGTTTCCGGTTTAGTAACCTCACCATACGAATTTTCCAAGATCTCCTCTGGCGAAGCGAGACCGATGGTAATCTTCGTAAAATTATTCTTTACCTTTGTATCTTTTTTGAAAGCCATGTTTCTATATATAAATTAGGGGTTCTCAAAATTAATCAAGTTTGATGCTCAAACCAAGGCCACGAAGCTCATGGAGCAATACGTTAAGTGACTCAGGAATACCAGGAGTTGGCATTGGATCGCCCTTTACGATTGCTTCGTATGCCTTGCTACGTCCTACAACATCATCTGACTTAACTGTCAGGATCTCCTGCAAAACGTGGCTTGCACCGAATGCCTCGATAGCCCATACCTCCATCTCTCCGAATCGCTGACCACCAAACTGTGCTTTACCACCAAGTGGCTGTTGTGTAATCAAAGAGTATGGACCGATAGAACGAGCGTGCATCTTATCCTCAACCATATGACCTAACTTCAAGAAGTAAGTCATACCAACAGTAGCTGGCTGGTCAAACTGCTCTCCAGTCTCACCATCATAAAGGTAAGTTGAGCAGAAACGTGGCAAGCCTGCCTTATCTGTCCATTCAGAGAGATCATCCAATTTAGCACCATCAAAGATAGGAGTAGCAAACTTTACGCCCAACTTTTTACCTGCAGCACCCAAGATACACTCGAAGATCTGACCAAGGTTCATGCGTGAAGGCACACCCAATGGATTCAATACCATATCAACAGGACGACCGTCAGCCATAAATGGCATATCCTCCAAACGAACTACCTTAGACACAATACCCTTATTACCATGACGACCGGCAAGTTTATCACCAACCTGGATCTTACGCTTCTTAGCAATATATACCTTAGCCATCTGAAGAATACCTGATGGAAGTTCATCACCAATAGTGATAGCAAACTTACGACGCTTTAATTCTGCATCAAGTTGCTTATACTTGCGGATATAGTTCATAATAAGTCTCTGAATCAAGCCATTGGTATGCTCATCCTTAGTCCACTTATTAGACTGAACGCCATCATACTCCAAATTCTTCAAGGCTGTAGCGGTAAACGTACTGCCCTTGGTGATAATCTCAGCACCTGTATAATCCTTAACACCCTCAGAAGTCATACCTTCTGTAAGTGTAAGCAACTTGTCTACGAGGATATCCTTCAAGTCATCACCCTTTGCCTCATACTCCTCATCAATCTTAGCAAGAATAATCTTATCCTGCTTCTTTGACTCACGGGTCTTGATAGCACGAGAGAACAACTTCTTATCAATAACTACACCGCTCAATGATGGATTTGCCTTCAATGAAGAATCCTTCACATCACCAGCCTTATCACCAAAGATAGCGCGAAGCAACTTCTCTTCTGGTGAAGGATCACTTTCACCCTTAGGCGAAATCTTACCAATCATGATATCACCTGGTTCAATTCTTGCACCAACACGCACGATACCATTATCATCAAGATCCTTTGTAGCTTCCTCGCTGACATTAGGGATATCAGATGTGAATTCCTCTACTCCACGCTTAGTTTCACGGACATCAAGAGAGTATTCGTCAACATGTACAGATGTCAATACGTCATCACGAACCATACGTTCAGAAATAACAACAGCATCCTCATAGTTGTAACCCTTCCAAGGAATATAAGCTACAAGCAAGTTACGGCCCAAAGCCAGCTCACCGTTTTCTGTCGCATAACCCTCAGTCAGGATATCACCCTTCTTTACACGCTGTCCCTTATTACAGATAGGACGCAAGTCGATGGTCATATTCTGGTTGGTACGACGGAACTTAGGAATACGATACTCCTTCAAAGCTGGTTCGAAGCTTACAAACTCATCGTCTTCTGTGCGATCGTAAAGGATACGGATAGTTGTAGCATCAACATATTCGATAACGCCCTCACCTTCTGCAGTAACCATAGTACGTGAATCCTCACAAACTTGCTTCTCAAGACCAGTACCAACTATTGGTGCATCATTATGAAGCAATGGTACAGCCTGACGCATCATGTTACATCCCATCAACGCACGGTGACCATCATCATGCTCCAAGAATGGAATCAAACCTGCGGATACAGAAGCAATCTGCTGTGGAGATACGTCAACATAATCAACTTGATCCGGACCTACAACAGGATAATCAGCATCCTGACGACACTTTACTACATCACGAATGAAAGAACCATCAACAGTCAAAGGCGCATTACCCTGACCGATAATCTTAGACTCTTCATCTTCAGCAGTCAAGTATACAACATCCTCATTAGCCATATCGACCTTGCTATCATTCACCTTACGGTAAGGAGTAACAATAAAACCAAGATCATTAATCTTTGCATACATACAGAGAGAAGAAATCAAACCGATGTTTGGACCTTCAGGACTCTCAATAGGGCAAAGACGACCATAGTGTGTATAATGTACGTCACGAACCTCGAAACCGGCACGCTCACGAGACAAACCACCAGGACCTAAGGCAGAAAGACGACGCTTATGAGTTACCTCAGCCAGAGGGTTAGTCTGGTCCATGAACTGTGACAATGGATTAGTTCCAAAGAAAGAATTGATAACACTAGAGATTGTCTTAGCATTAATCAAATCTGTTGGAGTAAACACCTCATTGTCGCGAACATTCATACGTTCACGGATAGTACGGGTCATACGTGCCAAACCAATAGAGAACTGGTTAGCCAACTGCTCACCTACAGTACGAACACGACGATTAGACAAGTGGTCGATATCGTCAACTGTTGCACTAGAGTTGATCAGCTGAATAAGATATTTAATGATCTCAATAATATCTTCCTTAGTCAAGACACGAACATCAATGTCAGTATCAAGATTCAATTTCTTATTGATACGATAACGACCTACCTCACCCAGATCATAACGCTTATCCGAGAAGAACAGGTTTTGGAAAACCTCACGTGCACTTGCGTCATCTGCAGGATCAGCATTACGCAACTGACGATAGATATAGTTAACAGCTTCCTTCTCAGAGTTACTTGGATCCTTTGCCAAAGTATTGAAGATAATAGTAAACTTGTTGGCAGCTTCCTCATCCTTATGAAGCAGAACAGTCTGCGCACCACTCTCAACAATCTCCTCAATATTATCAGCAGTAAGTTCAGTCTCACGCTCCATGATTACTTCATTACGCTCGATAGATACTACTTCACCGGTATCCTCATCAACGAAGTCCTCATTCCAACTCTTCAAAACACGAGCAGCAAGCTTACGACCAATAGCAGCCTTCATATTTTTCTTGTTAACCTTCACCTCCTCGGCGAGATCAAAAATCTGAAGAATATCCTTATCCTGTTCGTAACCAATAGCACGCAACAATGTGGTTACAGGCAACTTCTTCTTACGATCGATATATGCATACATTACATTGTTAATGTCAGTTGCAAATTCAATCCAGCTTCCCTTGAAAGGAATGATACGAGCAGAATAAAGCATGGTACCATTTGCATGAACGCCCTGGCTAAAGAACACACCAGGAGAGCGATGAAGCTGAGAAACAACAACACGCTCAGCACCATTAATCACGAATGTACCATTATCGGTCATATATGGGATAGTACCAAGGAACACATCCTGAATAAATGTACCGAAATCCTCATGATCAGGATCAGTACAATACAGTTTCATCTTAGCCTTCAAAGGTACACTATATGTAAGACCACGCTCCAAACACTCATCAATAGAATAGCGAGGAGGGTCGATATAGTAATCCAAGAACTCAAGAACGAAATTGTTACGTGTATCGGTAATAGGGAAGTTCTCAGAGAACACCTTATACAAACCGTCATTCTTGCGTTCCTCAGGCGGAGTATCCAACTGTAAGAAGTCCTTGAAAGACTTTAACTGCACATCGAGGAAATCCGGATATGGATACGGATTATGCACGCTGGCAAAATTTACTCTGTTATCAACAATTTTTGTAGCCATTAGAAGTTATTAAATGGGTTTTATTAATAATATAATAAAAGACACAAAAAGGTTAGGACTCACCTACTTGGAGAATCCTAACCATTTATATAAAAAATGTATTACTCTAATTACTTGAGCTCTACCTTAGCACCGGCCTCTTCGATAGCCTTCTTAAGGTTCTCAGCCTCGTCCTTAGCTACACCTTCCTTGATTGTAGAAGGAGCACCGTCTACGAGATCCTTAGCCTCTTTCAAACCGAGACCACAAGCCTCCTTAACAGCCTTTACAACCTGGAGCTTAGCGCCACCAACCTCAGCGAGGACTACGTCGAATGTAGACTTCTCCTCAGCTGCAGCTGCACCACCAGCAGCAGGACCAGCAGCTACAGCTACAGCTGCAGCAGCAGGCTCAATACCATACTCGTCCTTGAGGACTGTTGCCAACTCATTAACTTCCTTAACAGTAAGATTTACTAACTCTTCTGCAATAGCTTTGATATCTGCCATTTTATTCTAAATTTTATTTTTGTTTATACTATAATTAATGATAACATTGTGATTGATTACTCAGGACGCTCGCCCAATGTCTTAAGCACACCATGAATAGTGTTGCTTCCTGATTGAAGAGCTGAAACAACGTTCTTTGCAGGTGACTGGAGCAAAGCAACAATCTCTGCGATAACTTCGTTCTTGCTCTTGAGAGCTGAAAGCTCTGCAAGTTTGTCTGCGCCAACGTAGAAGCTTTCCTCTGCATAAGCAGCCTTCAATGTTGGAACATCTTCCTTGTCATATTCCTTCAACAACTTAGCTGGCACATTAGCTGTATTAGCAAACAACACAGCAGTAGTACCCTTCAAGTAGCCATAGAGCTCAGAGAAATCGATATCTGAAGCCTCGAACGCCTTGTGAAGCAAGGAATTCTTAACAACAACCATCTTAATCTCGCTCTGGAAGCACTTACGACGGAGTGCGCTTGTCTTCTCAGCATTCAATCCTGTAACATCTACAAGATAGAAATGAGGAAACTCCTGCAACTTCTGTCCAAGTTCAGCGATAATAGTATCTTTAACTTCTTTCTTCATTTTACAAAACTTTTAGAGTTATTCAACTGATTTAGGATCAATCTTGATACCCTTACTCATAGTGCTAGAAATAAAGATACTCTTGATATATGTACCTTTAGCAGCAGCAGGCTTCAGCTTGATAACTGTGTTGATGAACTCCTTAGCATTTCCATAGATCTGCTCAGAAGTCATGCCAACCTTACCGATTGAAGTATGGATAATACCAGCCTTATCAACCTTAAAGTCGATCTTACCTTGCTTAACTTCCTTTACTGCCTTAGCAACATCCATAGTTACAGTGCCACTCTTAGGGTTAGGCATCAAACCACGAGGACCGAGTACACGACCCAAAGGACCAATCTTACCCATACAAGAAGGCATTGTGATGATGACATCAATATCTGTCCAACCACCCTTAATCTTCTCAACGTATTCGTCAAGACCTACATAATCAGCGCCTGCTTCCTTAGCAGCAGCTTCCTGATCAGGAGTACAGAGTGCGAGCACGCGAGTAACCTTACCTGTTCCGTTTGGCAATGAAACAACGCCACGAACCATCTGGTTAGCCTTACGTGGATCAACACCTAAGCGTACATCAATATCAAGAGATGCATCAAACTTGGTAGTGGTAATTTCCTTTACCAACTCTGAAGCCTCCTTCAATGTGTATGCCTTCCCTGCTTCAACCTTATCAGCTACTGATTTTTGATTTTTTGTCAGTTTACTCATTTTTCTAATTGAAGTTTTAAATTATTTACCAGGGAAGTCCCCTTTTACAGTAATACCCATACTTCTTGCAGTACCAGCGATGAGCTTCATAGCTGATTCTACAGTAAAGCAGTTCAAGTCCTTCATCTTATCCTCAGCGATTACCTTTACCTGATCCCAAGTAAGAGAAGCAACCTTCTGACGATTAGGCTGAGCAGAACCTGACTTGATTTTGGCAGCCTCTTTCAATTGAACTGCAGCAGGTGGAGTCTTGATAATAAAATCAAAAGACTTGTCAGTATAATAAGTAATAACTACTGGCAACACTTTACCTGCTTTGTCCTGGGTACGGGCGTTGAATTCCTTGCAGAATCCCATAATATTAATACCCTTAGAACCCAATGCAGGTCCTACTGGAGGTGAAGGATTCGCAGCGCCACCTTTAATCTGTAATTTGATTAATCCAGCAACTTCTTTAGCCATTTCTTTGTTAATATTTAAAATTGAAACTTATAAGGAATAACAATCTCGTAACAGAATCCTATTCCTTTTCTACTTGCATAAAACCTAATTCCAACGGAGTTTTACGTCCGAAGATCTTAACCGTAACTTTCAGCTTATGCTTTTCAGCATTAACCTCTTCAACGATTCCGCTGAAACCACTGAATGGACCTTCCATAACCTTAACGGTATCGTTAACCAAGTAAGGACAATCAAGATTCTCCTCAAACTCAGTCTCCTCAGCAGAACCCAGCATACGATTGATATCGCGCTGTGGAACTGGTGTTGGTTCATCCAAACCTCCAAGGAAACCCAAAACATTAGGGAGGAAACGCAACGTATGCGCTACATCACCCTTCAGTTTGGCCTCCACAAAAACATAACCTGGAAGAGAAACCTTTTCTTTAACGACTCTCTTTCCATTACGCACAGTTGCATGCTTCTCAACTGGAATCAACACCTGAGAAACATTTGCTGCTAGTAAGTCATTGTGCTTCATTTCAGCTTCGATGTATTCTTTCACCTTAGCTTCTTTACCACTAACGGCTTTAAGCACATACCATTTATTTCCTGCGTCTGCCATTTCCTTAAAAAATTAACCTGGATAAACTACACCCATAAAGGCTTTGAAAATAGAATCCATCGCGAACACAACAAGTGCAATGACTAGGGAAGCAGATAATACAACCATTGCACTATGAGTAAGTTCGGCACGTGATGGCCAAGTAGTCTTATGCGCAAGTTCATCGTAACATGCCTTGCAATAATTTACTATTTTATTCATATTATCTTCTATTTAGCACGGGTTGAAGGGCTCGAACCCTCGACACCTGGTTTTGGAGACCAGTGCTCTACCAACTGAGCTAAACCCGTAGAAAGACTCCCACTCCCTTAGGAGGGGAGTCTGATATATATAGCAAATTAGATAAATCTAAATTACTTGATATCGTCGAGAATTGTTGTAATCTGACCAGAACCTACTGTACGACCACCCTCACGGATAGCGAAACGAAGACCCTCGTTCAAAGCAACCTTGTAGATCAACTCTACCTCAATCTCTACGTTATCACCAGGCATTACCATCTCAACTCCCTCTGGAAGCTTGATTTCACCTGTACAGTCCATAGTACGGAGATAGAACTGAGGACGATACTTGTTACCGAATGGAGTGTGACGACCACCCTCTTCCTTCTTCAATACATAGATAGAAGCCTTGAAGTGATCGTGAGGAGTAATAGCACCTGGGTGTACAACTACCATACCACGCTTAACCTCTGCCTTATCGATACCACGGAGAAGCAAACCTACGTTATCACCAGCCTCACCCTCAGCAAGAATCTTACGGAACATCTCAACACCAGTAATAACTGACTTCTTGTCCTCACCAAGACCGAGCAACTGAACTTCGTCACCTACCTTGCAACGACCTGTCTCAATACGACCAGTAGCAACAGTACCACGACCTGTAATTGAGAATACATCCTCGATAGGCATCAAGAATGGCTTATCAATCTCGCGCTCTGGCTCCTGAATCCACTCATCAACTGTATCCATCAAAGTCTCAACAGACTTAACCCACTTCTCAACACCGTTCAAAGCACCGAGAGCAGAACCACGTACAATTGGAGTATCCTCCTCGTAACCATACTGCTCGAGGATCTCGCGAAGCTCCATCTCAACGAGCTCAAGCATCTCCTCATCATCAACCATATCGCACTTGTTCAAGAAAACAACCAAACGAGGTACGTTTACCTGACGTGCAAGAAGTACGTGCTCACGTGTCTGTGGCATAGGACCATCAGTAGCAGCACAAACCAAGATTGCACCATCCATCTGAGCAGCACCAGTAACCATGTTCTTTACATAGTCAGCGTGTCCAGGACAGTCAACGTGTGCATAGTGACGCTTTGCTGTCTCATACTCGATGTGAGCAGAGTTGATAGTGATACCACGCTCTTTCTCCTCAGGAGCATTATCAATCTGATCGAATGACTTAACTGCCTCAGATGTACCGAGCTTCTCGTTCAATACCTTAGAGATAGCAGCGGTCAGAGTAGTCTTACCATGGTCAACATGACCAATTGTACCAATGTTAACATGCGGTTTGGTACGCACGAATTCTTCTTTAGCCATAGCTTTTCTTTTTATTTATATAAATGAATAATCTGTTCCTCTACCATCCTAAGCATCTAGAACGATAGAGCTGTAACTGAGAGTTGAACTCAGGACCTCTTCCTTACCAAGGAAGTGCTCTACCACTGAGCTATTACAGCAAGTTAATAAATTGAGCGGAAAACGGGGCTCAAACCCGCGACCCCCAGCTTGGAAGGCTAGTGCTCTATCAACTGAGCTATTTCCGCTTATCAAAGAAAGTGGGTAGTGATGGATTCGAACCACCGAAGGCATAGCCAGCAGATTTACAGT